>Ga0334885_1000478_pt1 | contig 69025 bp, 41 predicted proteins | sample GraSluR1_MG_8_FD_207233 | JGI IMG/M metagenome (GOLD analysis project Ga0334885, IMG submission 207233) | Sludge microbial communities from methane-producing bioreactor in Wageningen University, Netherlands - Granular Sludge_31_05-R1 | ecosystem: Engineered > Bioreactor > Anaerobic >...
CGAGACCCAACGGCTCCCATGTTCATCGCCCGTGGGAGACCGGGAGAGTTCGATGACAGCTACGCCGTCACCGCCAACCCGATCGAGGTCGGCGATGAACTGTTGTTCTACTACATGGCCTGCGGCTTCCCGCACGGGTATGCCTTCACCAAGGAGAGCAGGTTCGAGGGCGCCATCGGTCTGGCGCGCCTGCGCCTGGACGGCTTCGCCTCGCTGTCATGCCACGCCCAGTCCGGAGGCCACGTGGTCACCCGGCCGCTGCGCTTCACAGGGAGCAAGATGACGGTCAACTGCGACTGTCCGCTGGGTTGGCTCCGGGTGGAGCTGCAGGATGAGGCAGGGGGGCCGATCCCCGGCTACTCGGAGGCCGACTGCGACCCAATCGCGGCCGATGCCGTGCGCCAGACGGTGACGTGGCAGGGCAATGCAGACGTGAGCGCACTGGCGGGCAAGACCCTCCGCGTGCGGGTCATAGTGGGTGACGGGCAGTTCTACTCATTTGGGTTTGGGGGGTGAGAGTGCGTTGTTCGTCCCCCGTCGCGGATGTCTTTGGGTCCGCGAGGTCCGTCATCCGGCCTCTGTCCGGGAAGGGCAGGGGCAGGACACTGGTGAAGTGGGCGCTTCGGGAGCACGGTGCCACGGCACACCGCGGCCGCCGGTGGGTGTGTGAGCTCGACCCGCCGCCGAAGGAGTACATATGAGTGAGCCGAGGGACACACCACCGGGACACACGTCGCGCCGCGACTTCCTGAAGATCGCGGGGGCTGCGGCCGCCGCGGGCTCTTTGGCTCAGACCGGGCCGCCCTCCATGGCGGCCGCCGAGAGTGAAGGAGATGAGGTCGTGCCACCCGTGTTCGCCAGCGGCCGAGATGACGGCCGGTTCATGAGCAGCACCGGGTTCATCCATGCGTACATCAAGCATCTGCAGCCCAAGCTTGAGTTCGCTCCCGACATGACGAAAGAGGGTTTTCCGGCCTGGCAGGAGGCGGTGCGCGCCAAACTGCGTGACCTCATGAGCTTCCCGGAGCCGCAAGAGGTGCGACCCCCGCCCAGGCGCATCTACACCGAGCACCGCGAGGGCTACGAGCTGCAGAGGTGGGAGGCATACCCCGAGCCATACAGCGTGGTGCCCTTCCTGATGCTGGTTCCGGACGGCGTCGGCGCCCGGTCGCCCGCGCCCGCGGTGATGTGCTTCCCGGGTTCATTCTCCAGCAAGGAGTCCATGACCGAGGAGCTTGAACTCAGCGGTCAGCCGTGCAGCCACCGTCACGCGGCGAAGAACCGCATGGCCCTGGAGTACGTGCGTGCGGGGATGGTGAGCGTCGCACTGGAGAACCCGGCAACCAATGAGCTGGCAGATCCGATCCGCGAGGATAGCTACGAGTTCTCCGTCCACGCGCTCTGGGCCGGCCGGTCGTACGAGGCCATCTCGGTGTTCCAGAAGTACCACGTTCTCCAGTGGCTCAAAACACAGCCCTATGTGGACGCAGCCCGCGTGGCCACCAGCGGCCACTCTCTGGGGGCCAAGCCCGCCCTGATCCTGGGAGCCCTGGACCCCTCGGTCCGAGCGGTGGTGTGGAACGACACCACCATCGACTGGCGCCGCAGGGCCGTGGCCACGAACCTGCTGCGGATCGGCACCTTCCAGTACGTCCCGGGGATGCTCCCCTGGTTCGACTACTCGGACCTGCAGGCATCCCTAGCGCCCCGTGCGCTGCTCATTACCGAGGGTGGCCGCACCAGGGTGCTGGACAAGATCCGCCGGGCGTACCAACTGCTGGGGGCGGAAGATCGGTTCAAGGTCGTCTACTACCCAAGGTACGCCACCGCCGAGCAGCGTCCGCTGGATGACGTGGAGCTGCCCGAAGGCCTCACCATGCAGGAGTATTTCGCCTACGCCAACATCGACGAGCCCATGCACCACTTCAAGGGGCAGATCGCAGTGCCGTGGCTGGCGGAGATGCTCGAGAATGGCCATTGAACGATGAGTTGCTTCCCGCCCGACAGGACGGTGCGGCATGCAGCGCACGCGCCCGCTAACAGGAGTCTGCCGATGTCCGCCGGGCCGCCTGCTGCAACCCTCTTGACCGTGTGTTTCTGTGTTGCAGTGGCAATGGCCGCGGACGACCGAACTGTCGTGACCGCAGACTCCCAAAGAGACTTCTTCCCCTTCGCCGTCTCGCGACAGGTGGAAGCCGGGGGCTCCGGCGCCACGGACGTGTCTTCCTGGCTCCCGCAGGAGATCGCGGGCAGCTCCGGCTTCGTCCGGGTGACGCCCGAAGGACGACTGGCCACCGACGCCGGCCTCATTCGCTTCTGGGGCACCAACACCGTGTACGAGGCCTGCTTCCCGGAGAGCCGGGAGAAGGCCGAACGTGTCGCGGCGCGACTGGCGCGGCTGGGCATCAATTGCGTGCGGCTGCACCACATGGACAGCGGGTCGATCTGGGAGGGCAGCCCGAACAAGACCATTCTCAGCCCGGAGAAGCTGAGGAGGCTCGACGACTTCATCTACTGTCTCAAACAGCACGGGATCTACGTGAACATCAATCTGCACGTCTCCCGTGAGTTCGGCGCCGAAGAGGGCTTTGGGCCCGAAGCCGCACACCTGCCGAAGTTCGGCAAGGGCATCAACCAGTTCGAGCCCCGGATGATCGAGCTGCAGAAGAAGTACGCCCGGGATCTGCTGACCCACGTCAACACCTACACGGGCCTGGCCTACACCGACGAGCCGGCGGTGGCGTTCATTGAGATCAACAACGAGAACTCACTGCTCAACCGATGGCGGTACGGGACGCTGGACAACCTGCCGGGCCCGTATGCGGCAACGTTTGGCGACCTTTGGAACGACTGGCTGAGAGCGAAGTACGGCACGACGGAGGCGCTGCACGAGGCGTGGGATGTGGGCAGTGCCTCGCTCGGCGCCGAGACGCTGGGCGATACCGAGTTCCGAGCCGCCGCGGCCAGAGGGCAGACTGCGTGGCGTCTGCAGCTTGACGAGACCATGCGCGCCACGGACGAGATGACCCACGGTGGCCCCGATGGGCAGCCGGCGCGGCGAATCACCATCAGGGATGTTGGTCACGGATCATTTCTCCCTCAGTTGCTCCATGCAGACCTCGCCGTCACCCGGGGGCAGACCTACACGCTCTCATTTCGCCTACGCTCCGATGAGCCCGGCGCTGTGACGGTCAACTGCATGATGAACCATGCGCCGTGGGGGAAGCTCGGGCTGGACGTGAAGCTGGACACCGACGCATCCTGGCGGCGGCACACGCTCACATTCATCGCCGGGCGCGATGACGAGCAGGCAAGGATCACCGCGATCATGCCCGCGCCCGGCGTCTACGAGTTCGCCGATGTCTCCCTGAGACCGGGCGGAGTGGCCGGTCCCGGACCCGAGCAGCGCCTGGAGGATCGTTCCGTCGCTCTCGTCCGGAGAACCGACTACCGCGTGACCCCGCGGCAACTGCACGACTTCGTCGACTTCGTCTATGCTGCCGAGCAGGACTACTGGGACGGGATGTATGGCTACATCAGGAATGACTTGAAGGCGCAAGCGATCGTCTCGGGCACGCAGCTCAGTGCCAGCCCTGTGTTCATCCAGTCTCGCCTGGACTATATCGATTCCCACGAGTACTGGCACCACCCGACGTTCCCGGAGGGCCGGTCGTGGGATAAGAGCAGCGCCTGGTTTGTGCGGAACCAAGCGCTGGTCAACGACCCGGCGGGGTGCGTGGGACGCCTGGCCTCGCGGCGGGTCATCGGCATGGCCTACACGGTCAGCGAGTACGACCATCCGGATCCGAACCAGTTCACGGCGGAGGGGTTTCCGATTCTGTCTGCAATGGCCGCCTTCCAGGACTGGGCGGGGGTGTTCAGCTTCGCCCACTCCCACGACACAGACTACGAGCCCGACTACATGACGGGGTTCTTCTGCTTCAAGGCCAGTCCCCACAAGCTGGTGCATATGCCGGCCTGTGTGGCCATGTTCCGCCGCGGGGACGTGGCGACCGCAAGGAGCGTGATCGCCGCACCCATCACGGCGGAGCAGGAGCGCGGGCTGCTGCACGAGGTTCCCGACCCCACGAGGCTCGTGACCGACAGCTTCGGTCTGGACAGCCGCCGGGCACTGCGCCATGGGATTGGGCTCAAGCTCCTTGAGGATGTCGCGGAGACGGGCGGGGTCCCGCCGCTGCCGGAGGCGTCGGAGAACTCGGTGGAGGGCCCCAGGCGCTTCGTCTCTGATACCGGGCAGATGGTCTGGGATATCACGCGAGCCGGCAGGGGCGTGTTCACAGTCAGCAGTCCGCGCACTCGGCTCTTCACCGGCTTCGCCGACGGCCGTCAGTTTGACCTGGGCGGGCTGAAGCTGTCTGCTATTGGGTGTGAAACGGGGGCGGCGACGATCTCCGCGGTCTGCATCGATGGGGCAGACCTGACGATGCCGGGCCGAGTGCTCATCGCGGCCTCGGGCACGGCGCGGAACACCGGCGCTATCCTAGAGAAGCTCGGAGCCGATGGTGTCAGTCTGCGCAAGTCCTGGGGCAAGGGCCCCGTGCTGTGCGAGGGGATCACCGCCACGGTCGGCCTGCCCGTCCCCCCGGAGCGCCTGACCGCCTACGCGCTGGATGGAGACGGCCGGCGCGTCGCCCCGGTCCCAGTGATCTCCGGTGGAGGCGGGGCCAGCTTGATGCTCTCGCCCCGGTACCGCACTTTGTGGTATGAAGTGCTGGTGAAGTAACCCGGCGTCCTTGGAACGCCAGTGACCGGGCACCGAGATGCAACACCTGCCCGCAGGTCGCCGCTGAGCGGGACCCGCATCGCCGTCTGCCGTTTGCGGCCGCCTCCTGGGAGCGACCGGCAGGCGCAACGCCCGACCGCTGCGAGCCACCTGGAGCGGGCCCGCGAACGTGCCGACGCGTGCGATTCTCGTAGGGCTCGTCGACTGTGGCGAGGCGTGGCGTGGTGCTGCAGCGACGGTCCTCGGCGAGGGTGGGTTCGCCCCTCACCCGTCAGACCGTGCCCGCGATGCGGGCCGCCCTGTCGACCTCTCCCGGGCGCCCCTGTCGGGGCTGGGAGAGGTGAACGGCCAACGACCAACGCCCGCGCGCTACACCGTCACACCTACTCCTCTACAAGGAGCCATCATCATGCGTGCAGTCTCATTTTGCTGTGCCGCGTCTCTCGTCCTCGGCGCCTCATGTGCCAATTCGGCCCAGGAGTTCACTCTCGTCCGCGATGGAGCACCGGCCTGCACCATTGTCACCGCCGCCGAAGCGACCCGCTCCGCCGAGTTCGCCGCCGCCGAGCTGCAACACCACGTCAAGCTCATCACCGGCGCCGAACTGCCCATCCTCACCGACGAGGGGGAGGTCACCGGCCCGCGGGTGCTGGTGGGCGAGAGCCGGGCCACGCTCGCCCTCGGGCTGCGCAGCAGCGACTTTGCCGACCAGGAGTACCTCCTGCGATTCTCGCCGGATACCCTCGTACTCATCGGCCACGACGAGGTCGCCAGGGACGGGGCCTCCAGCACCGACCCCGGCTGGATCGACGGCAGGTTCGGCAAGGCCCTCAGCTTCAACGGCAAGAACCAGGGCCTCAGCGTGGGCGACTGCGGCTTCGATGATGCCGAGGGCTCTTTGGAGTGCTGGGTGCGGCTCAGTGAGGAGCCCCAACCGCGCGAGGGCACGATCCTGCGCCTCGACGGCGGCGGCCCGTGGACGTATCACATCCTGCGCCGTATGGAGAACACCGGCCGTGTGGGGTACTTCACCTACGACGGCGAGCAGGTGCGCGGCATCGTCACCGAGGAGCTGGCCCCCGGCTGGCACCACCTCCTCGCCACCCACAGCCTGGCGCAGGCCAAGGCGATGCTGTTCGTGGATGGGGTCAAGGTGGGGGAGAGCGAGTTCGTGAAGAGCACCTGCGAGGGCTCGGACCTGGGCATCGGGGGTATCGTCGGCGATGTGGTGGGCAACCCGTTGCACGGCGACATCGACGAGGTGCGGGTGAGCAATGTGGTGCGCGACCCGGCCCTGGCCACCGGCGGGCCGTATGAGATGGATGCGGCCACCACGCTGCTCTTGCACCTGGACGAGGGCCGCGGCGCGGTGCGCGCGGGCAGCGCCTACCCCGGCGGCGTTCAGCCCCCGGGCTTCTTCGCCGCCAACGGCACGCTCTACGCCGCCTACGACCTGCTGGAGCGCCATTGCGGCGTGCGCTGGTATGCTCCGGGAGAGATCGGCACCGTCTACGACGCCACCCCCACGCTGACCGTGACCGGCGATGAGTTGCGGCGCAGGCCCGCCATGCGCCACCGCTGGATCACCCCCGGTCCTACCTACCTGCCGGGCCCACCCAGTACCGTACCGGCAGGCCAGGCGGACCTGTGGAAGCTGCGCATGCGCATCGGGGGCGAGAGCTTCTGGACCTGCCATTCCTTCAGCGGCTACTACGACCGCTTCCTGCAGGACCATCCGGACTGGTTCGCCCAGGGCTACGACGGCCGGCCGCCTCAGCCCTGTTTCACCAACGAGGGCTTCGTCGCCCAGCTCATCCAGGATGCCGAGGACTATTTCGAGGGCAAGGGCTCTCAACCCGGCGCGGCCAATCGCGGGCCGTACTTCGGCATCGTGCCGGAGGATAACAACAGCTTCTGCCAGTGCCCCACGTGTCAGGCCCTGATGGACGAGGCCGACCGGAGCAACCAGCAGTTCTCCCGCGGGGTAGCCGGCGACTACGTCTGGGGCCTGGTCAACACCGTCGCCCAGGCCGTGGGCGAGGACCACCCGGATCGCTGGGTGGCCGCTTTGGCCTATGCCGACTACGCCTACTACCCCCGCAATGTCGAACTGGAGGAGAACATCGCCGTGCAGATGTGTCTGCATACCAGGAACTGGTGGGCGCCGAAGCTGGCGGAGAACGACAAGATGATCTTCGACACTTGGGTGGAGAAGGCCGAGGGCAAGCGCCCCCTGTACCTGTGGCTGTACTACAACTTCCCCGCCTTCATGGACCCGGTGAGCCACTTCAAGGTGTTCCCCGGCTTCTTCGTCCACACCGCCATCGAGCAGATGGCCATGTACCATCAGGCCGGGATCAAGGGCATCTTCATGGAGCACTCCTGCGAGTTTGGCCAGAGCTTCCTGCACGACCAGCTCGACATGTACGTGACCCTGCGCCTGGCCGATGACCCGAGCCTCGACGGCGAAGCCATGGTGGACGAGTTCTTCACCCGCTACTACGGCGCGGCCGCCGAGCCGATGAAGCGGCTCTACCTCGAGATCGAGCAGACCTACAGCGATCCGAGCAACTACCCGCCGGACGTGCAGACCGAGGACAAGCACTGCCACCAGAGCGAGGAGATGGCCTGGAAGTGGCTGGGCACGGCCGAGCGCATGGAGAGGTTCGCCGGCTACATGGCCCGGGCGCATGAGGCGGCCGGGACGGAGCTCGAGAAGCAGCGGGTGCGGATGTTCGACGAGGGCCTCTGGCAGTACATGCTCCAGGGTCGGAGGGACTATGTGAACAAGCACGGGGAGCCCTGACTGAACGCGGATGTGCCGACAACGGCCGAGACCACGGAGAGACCCAAGATGGCATCGCAGATAAACCTGGACAACGTAACGCGCATCCTGTTTCTGGGTGACAGCATCGCCTACGGCGGGCTGTATGTGGACACCATCGACGCCTGGCTGCGGGCCCGGATGCCGGAGCGTCAGTTCGAGATCATCAACATCGGCCTGCCCAGTGAGAACGTCTCCGGCCTCACGGAGCCGGGCCACGCCGACGGGCAGTTCCCGCGGCCCTGCCTGCACGAACGCCTGGGCCGAGCGCTGACGGAGACCAGGCCCGACCTGGTCTTCGCCTGCTACGGGATGAATGACGGGATCTACTACCCCTTCAGCGAGGAGCGCTTCGCGGCGTTCCGAGACGGCATGGAGCGGCTGGTCACAGAGGTGGGGGAGGCCGAGGTCCCGCTGGTGCTCATGACGCCCCCGCCCTTTGACGCGCTGCCGATCCTGGATCGGACGCTGCCGGATGGCGGCGACAGCTATCCGGGCGGACAGCCGTACCGGGGCTACAATGAGGTTCTGAGGCGGTACTCGGAATGGATGGTGGGGAGGTGGGGAGCCCACAGTGGCGCGGGCTCTCCGGCCCCCGAGCCGTCCGCAGGACCCCCTGGGCCCGTGGTGCTGGACCTGCACACCGCCATGAACGCCCATCTCGCCGCGCGACGCGCGGAGATGCCCCGGTACACCTTCTCCCCCGACGGCGTCCACCCCGACGCCTGTGGCCACTTCCTGATGGCGGCGCCGGTGCTGACGGCACTGGGAGCCGAGGACGATGCGGATGCTATTGCCGCCGAGGCCGGCGAGATCGCGGATGAGTCGGGCACCCTCCATCTGGAGTGCCGGGTGCGCAGGCCCCTCCCGCTGGATCCGCAGTGGCCGCTGCTGTCGGTGCGCCAGGAGAGAGTGGGGGAGAGGTTCTGCGGTGTCACGCTGCAAGTCAAGGGCGCCTCGGCCCAGAGCTACCAGGTACGGGTCAATGGTGTGTGGACGACCACCGCCGGCGCCGAAGAGCTGGCGGCGGGCATTGCGCTGCTGCCCCAGACATACGTGCCGCTGGCGCCTACCGACGCCGAACTGCTCGCCACGCTGCGGCAGCGCAACCGCATCCTGCTGGACGCCTGGCTGAGCCACATCGGGCACAGCCGGCCCGGCATGGTGCAGGGCATGGAACTTCACGCGGCCAGAGACAAGGCCGCCGAGATCGAGCCGAAGCTACGGGAGCTGTTCGCGCCGATCTCGCTGCAGGTGGAGCTGCGGCCCCTCGAGGCCGACGAGCATCCGGCGTTTCCGGGCGCCGTCTCGGACTACCGTGGCTTCGCGCGTCACGACTTCGAGGTAGATGGCTGCACCACCTGGGTGGTCTGCCCCAGGCAAGCCGCACCCGGCAGGCCGTGGATCTGGAGAGCTGAGTTCTTCGATCACGAGCCCCAGGTCGATGTGGCCCTGCTGGAAAACGGGTTCCATCTGGTCTACATCACCGTGGGGAACACCTTCGGCTGCCCCGATGCCATGGCGCACTGGGCGGTCCTGCACAAGCTGCTCACCGAGACCTATGGACTGTCGCCCAGACCGGCGCTGGAAGGCCTCAGCCGCGGCGGGCTGTACTGCTACAACTGGGCCGTCGCCAATCCGGGCAAGGTGGGCTGCATCTACGGCGACGCCCCGGTGTGCGACTTCAAGAGCTGGCCGGCGGGCAAGGGGGCAGGGGCCGGCAGCGCCGGGGATTGGCAGAAGCTCATCGACGACTACCACTTCGCCTCCGAGGAGGAGGCTTTGGCGTACAAGGGCAACCCTGTGGACAGCCTCCAGCCGCTGGCCGCGGCGGGCATCCCGCTTGTGCACGTCTATGGCGACGCGGACGAATCGGTGCCGTGGGAGGAGAACACTGGGGTGGTGGCGGAGCGGTACCGGGAGCTGGGAGGCAGCATCACGCTCATGTGCAAGGAGGGCGTGCAGCATCATCCCCACAGCCTCCGCGACCCCCGGCCCGTCGTGGAGTTCGTTCTGCGGCACGCGGGGGGGTAGTAGAACCGCGGAAACGGCGAGAACGGAGAACGTCTCACCACGGAGACACAGAGAGCACGGAGTCGCGCGGAGAACGGCCGGCGAACGGCAGAGCATAGAGTAGGGCGGGGAGGAGAGCACGGAGAACGGCAGACGACGGGAGCACGGCAAGAAGACCCGGAGGCCCTGTGTGCCTTTTGCCGTGTTCCTCTCCCCGCAAGTTGACCTGGGCGCGGGGCGAGCGGGTCCTGCCTGGATGACACGGCAGGCGGCCCCGCATGCGGGGTCTGGGGCCCGCGGCCCCAGCGGGGGGCGGGGCGGCGCCCCGCGACGTTGCCCGTTCGCCGCCCGGGGGGCTTAGGGCACGTGCAGTACCGATGGTTCTGCGGAGGTGAGCCCCATGTCCGCTCAGGTCTGCCCTGTCCCATTTGTCCTGGCCATAGTTGTTGTGTTGTGCGCCGGCGAGGCCTCCGCCTTCGAGTGGCAGGCCGCGAGCCCTGAGAGTCAGGGAATGAGCTCGGAGCGGCTGGAGGCCATGGGCCGTGAGCTGCAGCAGCACGGCACCAAGGCCGTGCTGGTCATCCGCCACGACCGCATCGTCTACCAGTGGTATGCAAGGGACGCCGGCCGCGAGAGACCCCACTACACGGCCTCACTGGCAAAGGCACTGGTGGGCGGCGTCTGCCTGATGCTCGCCATGGACGACGGACGCATCGAGCCCGATGACCCCGCCCGGAAGTACGTCTCGCAGTGGGCGTCTGACCCCGCCAAGTCCAAGATCACCATCCGCCAGCTCGCCACTCACCACTCCGGGATCGAGGATGCCGAGCAGGATGGTCTCCCGCACGAGAAGCTCCCCGGCTGGAAGGGCGAGTTCTGGAAGCAGAAGCCCAACCCCTTCGCCACCGCACGCGACGACGTCCCTGTGATCTCCGAGCCGGGTACGCGGTCCTACTACAGCAATCCGGGCATTGCCATGCTCGGCTACTGCATCACGGCGGCTCTGCGCGGGGCGTCGCAGGAGGACCTGCGCAGCCTGCTGGGTGAACGCATCATGGATCCCCTCGGCGTGCCCGCGGCGCAGTGGAGCATGGGCTATGGGAAGACCTTCGAGCTGGACGGACTGAAGCTGCACGCGGCGTGGGGCGGCGGGGCCTACAGCCCCGACGCCGTGGCCCGGGTGGGACGGCTGATGCTGCGCGAGGGAGACTGGGACGGACGGCGGCTGGTGTCGGCGGAGACCGTCCGGCGCGTGACGGCCGATGCGGGGATGCCGCCGGAATCCGGTGATGAAGAGCCAAGCCCGCGCTCCGGGCTTTGCTGGTGGCTCAACTCCGACGGACGTTTCGCCCGGGCCCCCCGTGACCTGTTCGCCGGCGCCGGGGCGGGCAATCAGATGCTCATCGTCATCCCCAGTCTAGACATGGTCGTCGTCCGGAATGGCTCCCAGTTGAGCTCCGACGGCTTCTGGGAAGGCGTGGAGCAGCATCTGCTGAACCCGCTGGTAGACGCCGTGACGGTGCCGCCATACCCGCCCAGCCACGCCATCCAGAGTGTCGACTTCTCTCCAGTGGCCAGCATCAGGCGGGAAGCCGTCGGCAGCGACAACTGGCCCATCACCTGGGGCGACGATGATACCCAGTACACCTCCTACGGCGATGGCAACGGCTTTGCCCCCGGCGTGGAGCGCAAGCTCAGCCTCGGTATCGCCCGGGTCCTGGGCGGGCCGGAGGACTTCGTGGGGCAGAACCTGCGGTCCGAGAGTGTCGAGCGCATCGGCGATGGCCGGGCCGGCCCCAAGGCCGGCGGGATGCTGATGGTTGATGGGATGCTGTACATGCTGGTGCGGAACGTCGGGAACAGCCAACTCGTGTGGTCCGAAGATCGCGGCGTCACCTGGCGCTGGGGCTTCCGGTTCGAGGAGAGCTTCGGCTGTCCCACTTTCCTGAACTGTGGGCGCAGCTATTCGGCCGCCGCGGACGAGTACGTGTACGTCTACTCCTGCGACGGCCCCGGCGCGTATGAACCATACGACCACATGGTGCTGGCGAGAGTGCCGAGGGGCAAGGTGAGGGATCGGGGGGCGTATGAGTTCCTGGCCGCGGTCGACGAGAGGGGAGTGGCCACCTGGACATCGGACATCACCCAACGCGGCCCCGTCCTCTCGTACCCGAGCCACTGCGGGCGGGCGGATGTGGTCTACAGCCCCGGCCTGGAATGTTATCTGCTGGCCCTGGGGTTCGATCACAAGGGGGGCTGGGGACTGTTCGATGCCCCACATCCCTGGGGGCCGTGGACGACCGTTTTCCACACGGAGGACTGGGGCCTGGGGCAGACCCACAGCTACCGCCTGCCGGCCAAGTGGATCAGCCCGGACGGCACGCGTCTGCACATGGTCTTCTCGGGACGCGAGTACCAGGGCGTGAACTACGACGCCTTCTGCGTGCGGGAGGTCAGGCTGGAGCCTTTCGCCCCGGTGCCGTAGAGACCGAGCCGCCCCGGACGCCCGCAGCCTTCGCCCGCCACAGCCGATGGCGGGCGAGGGCCGGCGGCACTACCCACTACTCACCGTCCTTCGCGCAACGGAAGCCCAGGTATGCATGGGAGAAGTCCGGCTCCGGACGGAAGCGGTAGGAGCAGTGGGCGATCTCCGGCTCGCCCTTGAAACTCCCTCCGCGGGCGACGCGGCGTCCCGGCGCCGCCGGGTCTTCGCGACCGTCCGCAGGGTCGTAGGGGTAGGGCGCAAAGAGGCTGGAGGTCCACTCCCAGGCATTGCCGGCCATGTCCAGACAGCCGTAGGGCGAGGCGCCGGCGGGGTAGCTGCCCACCGGGGCCAGCGGCTCGAATCCCAGACGGAAACGGGAGAAGTCCAGGTCGGCGCCCCAGGGGTACTTGCGGCCGTCCATGCCCCGGGCCGCCTTCTCCCACTCGGCCTCCGTGGGGAGACGCTTGCCGGCCCACCGTGCGTAGGCCATCGCCCCGTACCAGGTGACGCACACCACCGGGTTGTCCTCCATGCCCGCCCGGGGGCGCCACCTCCCCTCGGCCTGCTCGAGCTGCAGGCCCGGGTGCGCCCACAGCAGCGGGTGGCCCGCATCGTCTTCGAGACGACCGAAGGCATTGAGGAAGACGGCGTACCGGGCGTTGGTGACCTCGCATCTGTCGATGTAGAAGGCGGGCAGGTCCACCGGGTGCGGGGGCTTCTCGGCCGCGTCCTCATCCCTGGCAGTCGCCTCACTGCCCATGGCAAAGGGTCCGGCGGGGATGAGAATCATCTCGGGCTCCTCGGCGGCGGTTAGGCCAGGCCCGATAAGCAGGCCGGCGGTCGCCAGGACCGCTATCCGGACAAGGTGGGCGTGTGTGGGCATGGGCCGGTCCCCCCTGGACTGGTATTGCACAGCCCGGCAGACCCCGTGCGCGCCGTGGTCTCCCGGACACAACCCGATCCGCGTCACGTCGCGTCGAACACCAACGCCTCCGCATGCCATGGCCGCAGCGTGATCTCGTGCAGACCCTCCACCTCCGCGCGGCGGACGGTGGTCTGCTCGCCGTCGTCGGGCAAGGAGCCGCAGACCGCCACCTGGGGCAGGCCGCACTCCTCGGCGTTCAGCCTGAACGCGACGGTTCTGGGCTCGCGGGAGATGTTGACAAGGAACACTCCGACGCGGCCGTCCGGCGCGCGCCAGACCGAGTTGAGGACGGCCGGCATGCGGACCTCGCCCTTGTGCTTGGAGTTGTAGGTTGCCTCCAGCGTCGGTATGTCGCCTTCCAGAGCCAGCGGGCGAAGCATCTCCCCCAGGGCAAGGAAGTCTCGGCAGCGGTAGCGCAGTCTGGCCAGTCGGCGGAGGAAGTCCAGCTTCTCCGCATGTTCCGGGCGGGTGATGGCATCGCCGCTCTCGCGGCCCATCATCGAGCCGAAGGTGAACGCCTGCCCGTGCTGCATGGCGAAGGCCAGGTCGTCGTCAAGCTGCCCGGCGCGGCCGAACGTCAGGGTGTAGCCGCCGTAGACCGCGGCGAACAGAGGCACGAGACCATCGCCCTCGGCGTTGCACATCAGATAGCCGTCGAGCTGCGCCATGTAGGGCTCGGCGTTGTCCTCGGTGGTCATGACGAAGTCGGGGTCTACGGCCCGGGCCGCCGCCCTGGCCCCGGCAAGGAGCTCCGTCTCACCGGCGACCCAGGTGTTGGCGCCTCCGGGACCGTGGCCATGGTTGGGCGCGTAGCACAGCGGCCCGACGGCGGCACCGATCTGATCCAGGTAGACACCGGCGCAGCCGCATTCCTCGGCCAGGCGCCGGACAACATCCTGCATCTTCTCCTGCCACAGCGAGGTTGTGGGGCACATGACGCCGTGGTCTTGCCCGCTCCATCGCTCCTGCTCCCGCTCACCGCTCAGCGTGCGCACCGCCGCCGCCGCCGCGCCCTCCTGAGCCCAGCTCCGGGTGTCGGTGTCCCAAAGACGCCCGTTGATGTAGGGCATCACCTTCAGCCCCAGAGCCTGCGCCTCCGCCACGGCCTCGGCGAACCCGGGCTTGGTGGGGAAGTACTCCGGATAGTCGTTGTCAAAGGGGATCTGGTGCCACTGGTACCAGTGTACGAGGGCAGGCATGCCGAAGGCATCGTGTAGATTGCGCAGGACGGGGAGGACGCTCTTGGGCGCGCCGCCGGGTCGGAAACACAGCGCGCAGCTCTTGAACCACTCGGGTACGTCCTGCCGCGTCACCAGCGGGCCGCCGGCACACCATGGGGCCTCCCGGGTCGCCCACGCCCGGTAGCGCTTGGCCGCATCGAACCAGTCGCCGGGATGGACGGCCACCACCGCGTCGTAGTCCATCTCATAGCCCTCTCCGGGGACGCCAACGCGATCGGGATAGTTGCGCAGGACGAAGTTGACGGCACCCTCGCCCGATGGGCTGACGAGGAAGTGCTTGACCCGGGCCGAGGGGTCGTGAGAGCCCGTGTACAACGAGGCATTTGGCAGTGACAGTCCCGCAAACTGCATGCTCACACCGCCGCTGGGGTAGCTGCCTGCCAGATCGGCGCCTTGCGCCGGATGGCGCTGAAGGCGCCCCCACCGGGCAGGTGAGAAGACCTCCGTATCGGGCCCGCCGTCCAGGTGCTCCAGGCGGGGGAAGTCCACGGACTCCAGGCCCCAGTTCAGGCTGCGGCTGACGACCTTGATCCGCATGGCGACCTCGGATTCACCGGCGTCGAAGCGGACGGTGACCTCAACATCCACCGTGCGTCTCTCTCCCGGCAGCCCGCAGTGGTGCCAGGAGAGCCGGACGATCCCGCGCTCCTTGTCCACATCGATGCCGCCGCGGATGGCCTTCTCCGGCACCACACGGACCTGCTCGCCGGTCGTCTTGTGCCGGAATCTCAGGGACCACAGCGGCCCGGCCGTCCTGGGAAGAGTGAACCGAGTGCCTGTGCGGAGGTCGACCAACTGCGAGAGCGCGAGCGGTAGTCCCCAGTCGGGATCGCCTTCGGCCCCGGCCCGCAGACACAGATCCCCGGTCACCAGGGTGAGGAAGGTCTTGCCCTGCAGGACTACGGGATCTGCGGCGGCACCTCCGGTGTCCAGCTCCGCCTCGGCGCGGCTAAGCAGGCCTCGGACACCGCCTGCGCCCATGGCTGCGTGCCAGTCATGCAGCCCTCTGCCCGCCCCCGCGGCGGTCGTGGCATCCTGCAGAGCCGCCGCGGCGGCCCGCAGCAGCCGGGTCGGTCCCACCTGCTCCGGGGCGCAGCGCGCCTGGAGCTCGGCAAGGCGCCGTGACGCCGCCTCGATGGACTGCTGCACCTCGGGGAGCCGCAGGGAGGGGCGACGCGGTCGCACCCGCGGCGCCAGGGCCTGTGCGAGAGCCTCCGGCCCGCCCCCGGATGGGCCGAGGTAGATCGAGGCGCGATAGGTCAGCGGGCCGGTGAAGTGGTTGAGCCAGGGGCCATGCAGGTAGATCCCGTACTTGCCCAGACCGTCGTGAATGCCGTATAGCTGCGGGCCAACGATGGCCATGGCGTCCAGGTCGCCAAGCAGCGCTCCCCAGTCGCCGCCGGTGAGCGAGTGCGTGCGCAGGGGGTGGTCGAGGGGGGCGCCCTGCGGCACGTCGCCGCCGGCCCAGTGGGTGTAGAAGTCCTCGGTGTGCCGCAGCTCCAGGATATGCAGCTCATCCCATTCCACCGCGGCATCCTGTCGCACGAAGGCCTTCACGTGGACGAAGGGCGAGCCGGCCCGGTAGGTGAAGCGATAGTCGGCCCGGGGCTGTGAAGGGTGTCTTGCGCCGTCGGAAGCCACGTAGCAGGACTTGACCTCCACCGTTGCCTGCCAGCCCGGGACGACCCTGACGCTTACCTTCGGCTCCGGGTCGTTGCGCAGCGAATGACTCCCGTGCTCCCGGTCGTGGAGACGCTCCCCCATGTACACGTCCAGCCCCCGACCGTCGCCATAGCCAACATGCGAGATCAACCCGCCGTGCTTGAGGCTGTGGGTGATGCGACACAGGCCCGTGGAGACCACGATGGTGTCGCCGTTGCGTTCGACGGTCAGTGGCGGGCGGTCCGGGGGCAAGACGGGGGAGAAGTCCGGCCCCGGGTGCAGCTCCACGATGTACTCCACCGGGCCCGGCTCATGCCTACTTTGTGGCACCCACAGCACGGTGATCTCGCCGTCGTAACGCACCGTGGTGGCACAGGCGCAGACCTGGCCCGTCGCGGCCTGGCGGACCGAAGCGTGCACGGCCCCCTCCGGGAGCGAGACGCCCAGGATCGCCCTCAGCTCCGCGGGACGCACGCGCACAGACACGATGGGGGCTCTCGTCGTCTGAGCGATCTGGACCACGCAGCGGAAGCGGTACGGTTCGGCGTCCGCTAATGTGCACAGTGCCAATGCCAGCAACACGGTGATCGTCACTTGCTCCGGCGTCATCTCGAGATACCGGCCTCCGGGCAATCCCACCTCACGCGGGGTGGAACCGATGGTGTCGCGGGCCGCGACGTCCTACTCGTCCTCTGCGGCCCATGTCTCAGCGAATCGCGGCGCGGCACCCTCCAGCAGGCCGATCAGGTCCTCCGTGCACTTGCGCGCGTCGCCCAGGGGGTAGTAGAAGGCGTCCCAGTTCTCGCTGTCCTCGCCGTCGTGATTGGGCAAGACCCACTGGAACCCCGGCGCATACGCGAGCTCTCGATAGGCCGCGCCGCAGCGGGACTCGATGTCCGCCAGGTCCGGGAGCGCCAGAATGCCTTTCTGGCGCCGGGTGCGACGCAGGAGCTTGCGTCGCATGATGTCGGTGATGATATCCGCCACCTGGTCGGGTGCCTCGGCCCGCAGGTGCGCGAGCTCCGCGGCCGAGACGGGGGACATAAAGATCGAGAGCACGGGCACGTGCCGCCCGGCCAGAGCCTCCATCAGACCTGCCGCGATGTAGGGGTTGCCCTCGAAGAAGGCATCCCTACCGCCCTCCAGCGCGGCCCACAGGTCCGCCAGCGCCAGGGCCTGCACGTCATCGCGCACATCCATCACCAGGTAGTCATCCCGGCCTCTGAGGCTTTCCAGGTGCCGGCGCGATCGGAAATGATACGTCTCGCCATCCACCTCGCCCGGCCGGGGTTTGCGGCAGTTGTACAGCACCGGCGCCGAAAGCCGCCGCCACAGGTCCGGTCTGAGCTTGGCCAGAGCCCTGACCAGAGGGCTCTTGCCGACGCACGATGGCCCGCTGAGGATCACGAACCTGTTCATGTAGCCCCCTCCGTGACGCCGGTCGCCGCTACTTCCCACTCCCGCGTAGGCTCAGCAGATCGGCGATATTGGCCTTCGTATCCACCACAGGCTCGATGGCGCCTGTGGCGGAGGTGAACAGGCACGTCACCCCCGGCCCGTGACCGGCCGTCAGGCATTGGCCGTGGCTGACGATCCCCACGGTGACGGCGCCCGTCCTGTAGATGCGCCCATAGGTGTTGTCGGCGTCCATGATCGCCACGATGTCGCCGAGCCGCAGGTCCCTGAGGCCCCACTCATTCACCACGGTCTCGTCGAAGATCTGGATGTCGTAGTCACCCCGCTGCACCACGTTGGAGCCAAGACCGCTGCCCATGATGCAGGCCGGGACCTTCCTGGCCACCTTCACCTTCAGCTTCCCGTCCTTGACCGTGGGCTTCATCTTCCGCAGCAGACCGGGGGCCAGATTGTAGACCGCGACCTCGGGTGCGTCCAGTAACTTCAGGCCCATGCCCTTGCCCACGACCTGGATCTTGTTGCCGTAGCGCAGCTTCCTGAGCACATCGGGCTGGAAGTCGACGAAGATATGCTCAATGCCCCCGTGCTTGCCGGTTACCACGCCTTTTTCGCCCTTGGCGTCCCCGCTGATGACCTCGGCCTCATTGCCCACGCAGGCCAGGAGGTTCAGACCGGCGTTGGCGTCGTTGTCCGGGTTCTTGAGGCTGACGGCGGGCTCCAGGTGGTCGGCCTCGAAGCCGAAGGCCGAATCTCCCACGCGTACGTTGAGACAGATGCCTCCGGTACCGGGAAGTACCATGGCTTCGCCCGAGGGTGTCACGAGATGCGTCCCCCGGGGCTTGGGGTGCGAAGGCTCACCGACCACGACGATCTCAACCAGCCTGTCCTCATTGGTGCGTAGCATGATCTACCTCTCCTGCTGGAGTTTGGCGTCGCGCGGACGGGGCGCCTGCCGTGGACGCACGGCCATCGACTGCGGCGGTTCGCTCGGGGCGCGGCCGCGCCGCACCCAAGAGCCCGCGCCAGGTACCGGCCGGGAACGGTGACACTCCCTACCCCGGCGCGAAGCCCTCCGCCGGACCCCACGGAGCCATGGCCACCGTGGCGTAGGGGTTCGCCATTGGGTCTTGCTCCTGCATCGCGAAACGCCAGATCCGCTGCAGCATGTCCCGGCGCACCTGCTCCAGCTCCTCGGGCAGGTGCGGCCACGGCCGGTAGCCTCCGCTGCTGCCCAGAGTTCCGTCTCCCGTGGGGCCGGTGTTCACCAGCGGCTGTGGGTATCGCGACGGGAAGGCCAGATTCACCGTCTCGTGCGGATCATGCTGAAGGTCATAGAGCTCATCGAAGTCAAAACCGTTGTAGACGTACTTCCACTTGTCGGTGAAACAGGTACGCTGCGAGTAGTATAGCTCCACTCCGTCGAGCTGGAAGTGCATCTCATCGCGCCAATCTGTGGCGGCCCCGTCGCTGAGAAACGGCAGGATACTCCGTCCCGGCATGTCGTCGGGCACCCCGCAGCCGGCGATGTCCCGGAAGGTCTGAGCCATGTCGGATTGGCAGGTGAGAGCCTCCACCTCCCGCCCCGGGTCTTGCAGGCCGTTGGTCCACCGGACGGCCAGCGGCACATTGTACGCCTCGCGGAAAGCGGGGACCCCCTTGCAGTACAGACCGTGGCTCCCGCAGTAGTCGCCGTGGTCGGAGGTGAAGATGATGATGGTGTCATCCATCTGCCCGGTGGCCTCGAGGGCCTCCAGCAGCTCGCCGAACATGGCGTCCAGCATGGTGCAGTAGCCCCAGTAGTGGGCGATGGACTGCCGGACCTCGTCGGCGGTGAGCTGACCGAAGTACATGTGCCGCATCCGCTGGTAGATCCGGGGCTTGTCCTCCAGAGTGTCGTGGAAGCTCTCCGGCAGCTCGATGTCCGCCGGATCGTACATGGTGGCGAACCTCTCGGGCACGATGAAAGGATCGTGCGGCCCCACCAGACCGCAATACAGCATCCACGGCCTCTCGCCTCGGGCCAGCTCCCGCAGCCCCTCGATGGCCGACCGCGTGACCTTGTAGTCGTACACGTTCTCGTAGCCCTTGGGCCCCCCATCGGGCACCGAGCCGTACAGGCGGTAGTGCCCCCACCCCGGGCGCCAGACGTCCCCGGACGTGCGCTCCCTGTCCACAGCCTCCTGCATGGCGATCTTGCGGAAATCCTCGTAGCTGCGGTGGTGGAACGAACCCTTGCCACAGTTGAACTCCAGCTCGTGCCAGCCCCGGTCCGAGGGGTTCTGCTCACTGCTAACATGCCACTTGCCGGCAAAGGACAGCTCGTAGCCGCTTTGGCGCAGGTCCTCGGAGAAGCAGCGCACCCCCGGGTTCAGCCCCTGCGACAGGCGCATGGGGTTGGAGACGTTGTTGTGCACCCCATGCCGACTCGGGTACAGTCCGGTCATGAAACTCGCCCGCGATGGGCAGCAGTGGGCCGTGCTGGTGAAGTGGCGGGTGAACAGCGCGCCGCCGGCGATGATCCGGTCAAGGTTCGGCGTCCGGCACGGATGGTCGGGATGGATCACATCCGCCTGTTGCTGGTCGGTCATCACGCAGAGGATATTCGGGCGGTCCGAGGACATCTCTACACCCACCTTGTTCAGGCTACATGAACGTGGCCTGAGACAGCATAGGCCGATGCCCTCATATTGAGCACCGGGGTTGGGGACACCTCCCACCGGCCGAGCTCCGCCACGTGGGCAGGAACGCCGCCGCTCGCAGACACGGTGCTCCATGGAAGACGGCGGCGGGTGATCGGGGGCGCGACAGGGCATCGCCTGCCCTCGACCCACGCGGCTGCAGAAGGAACGCGGCGGCGGCCGGGCGAAAGAGGTCGCCATGGAACCCACTGCGCCCGGAAACATCATCATCGGCACCGCCGGCCACGTGGACCACGGCAAGACCGCCCTGGTGCAGCGTCTCACCGGCATCGACACCGACCGCTTCCAGGAGGAGAAGGAGCGGGGTCTGACCATCGACCTGGGCTTTGCCTGGCTGCCGCTCCCCGCCGGCTCGTGGGCCGGGATCGTGGACGTGCCCGGACACGAGCGGTTTGTCAAGAACATGCTGGCCGGCGCCACCGGGATCGATATCTTCATGCTGGTGGTCGCCGCCGATGAGGGCGTGATGCCTCAGACCCGGGAGCACCTGACGATCCTGGATGTGCTGCAGATCGACACGGGGCTGGTGGTCCTCACCAAGTGCGACTTGGTGGACGCCGAGATGCTCTCCCTGGCGCAGGAGGACATCGCCCAGCAGTTGCGGGGCACGGTCTTCGAGCGCGCGCCGATCGTCACGGTCTCGGCCAGGACCGGCGAGGGCATTGACAGGCTGGTGACCTGCCTGGACGAGCTGGCCCGGCAGGTCCGGCCCCGAGACACCGCCGGGCCGACGAGGATGCAGGTCGACCGCAGCTTCTCCATCAAGGGCTTCGGGACGGTGGTTACGGGCTCGCTGATTCGGGGTGGCCTGAAGGTCGATCAGGAGCTGGAGGTTCTGCCCACCGGCCAACGTACCAGAGTGCGGAACCTGGAGGTCTACGAGCAGCACCTGGATGAGGTCCTCGCGCCCGTGCGGGTGGGGGTCAATATCGCGGGTCTGGGCAGAGACGAGGTGGAGCGCGGCGACCAGTTGGTGGCGCCGGGGAGCATGAAGCCCTCCTGGATGCTGGACGTGAGGCTGCGGCTCTCCCCTTCGGCCGGCGGCCCCTTGCGCTATCGGGAGCGCGTGCGCATCCATCACGGCGCTGCGGAGCTATTGGGTCGCGTGGTATTGCTGGAGACCGAGGCCCTCGGACCGGGAGAGGAGGGGCTGGCTCAACTCCGCCTCGAGGCGCCCGCGGTGGCGGGCATCGGCGACCATTTCGTGATCCGGCGCTACTCGCCGGCCTTCACCATCGGAGGCGGCACGGTCCTGGACCCCACACCGTCGCGCCATCGCCGCAAGCAGGAGGCCGCCATTCGGCGGCTACAGGCCCTGCAGGAGGGCACCCTGGCAGACCGTGGCGCGGACTGGGCCCTCAGTCACAGGGGAGGTTTGACCGCGGCGGACCTGGCGGCCGCCCTGCAGATCGACGATGAGGTCGCCGAGACGGCCATCGAGGAGCTCCTGGCCCGCGGGACGCTGGCGCCAATGGTTCCGGGCAGGTACATCCACGCCGAGAACGCCGGTGGCCTGCGGCGAGCGGCGCTGGAAGCCCTCGCCGGCTATCATGCCAAGAACCCGCTGCATCCCGGGGCGCCCAAGGCCTTCGTGCAGGCGGCGCTGGGGCAGGTGGCGCCGGATGTGGCACAGTGGCTCATGGCCGCACTGGAGGCCGGGGGAGAGATCGTCTCCGAGCCCGGCTCCTGGCGTCTAGCGGGCCACCGGGTGGCCCTGGCCCCCGAAGACCAGGCGGCCCTGGACGGATTGCTGGAGCGCGTGGAAGCCGCCGGGGTCACGGCGCCCTCGCGCGAGGAGGTCCTGGAGCTACTGGGGGGCAGGTCCGCCCACGCCCTCCTGGACATCGCTCTGCGCGGGGGAGATCTGATGGCGGTGGGCGGCTTTCTCATGAGCCCCGCCGCCCTGCTGGCCGCCGCGAGAACCCTGGCCGAGCGCTACGAGGCACACGGACCCTTTGCCATCGGCGAGGCCCGGGAGGTCCTGGGTGCCAGCCGCAAGTACCTCGTGCCCTTGCTGGAGTATTTCGACGGCACAGGTTTCACCCGGCGGGAGGGTGAAGCACGGCGGGTGCTCAGAGCCCCGGGGCCCAAAGAAGGAGCGGCGGACGGCGGCTGAGACACGATAGACGGCAGGCGTGGCGGCGGCCCCGGAATACTCATCCGGACGGCCGTGTTGACAGTCTCGGGCCATACTCCTATCCTTGCAGCCGGCCCACTCATCTCATCCCCGACACCAAGGGGGCCCGGCTGACCCGTGGTCTTACTCGACCGGTTGCGTCGCAGACCGGTGTGCGAATCGCTATGCTCTTCGGCGGCGGGTCTCAGCCTGCTGCTCGTGGCTGTGCCGCTCGCCACCGATTTCCGGCTGGGGAGTGTCGGGGCCCTGGTGCACGCGGGTACCGCTCTGGTCGCCGTCATGCTCCACATGGCGGCCCAGCGCACGGCCGGCGAGCTGGAGCGCCACCAGCGCGACCCCCTCGGCACGGAGGTGGAGCTGTGGACGGCGCGATGCCTTGGCGCCGGCTCCGCGGTGGCGGCGGTCCTGGCCCTCTGCGGCGTGAGCCCCTCGGCCCTGGGTACCTACGGCGCTCTGGCGGCCGCGACGCTGTTTCTCCTGGTCAACCGCTTGAGGACGCGCGTACGGCTGGCCCTGGCCGGCGCCACCCTCAGTGAAGCCATCTTCCAGTCGCCGGCCGCCACGATTTTGCGTAGCTTCGCCGTCGCGATTCTGTCTGGGGCTCTCCTGCTTTCCCTGCCCATCGCCAGCGCGACCATCAATCCGGTGGGGCCGATAGATGCTCTGTTCACCGCCGCCTCCGCCACCTGCGTCACCGGGCTGATCGTCAAGGATACCCCGGTCGACTTCTCGCTGTTTGGGCAGATCACCATCCTCCTGCTCATCCAGGTCGGGGGACTGGGCATCATGACCCTGGCCGGAATCTTCAACGTCGCCCGGAGACAGCGGGTGTCGCTCCACGACCGCATGACCCTCCACGGTACCGTTAGCATCGACGAAGCCAACATGAGCACGACGCTGGGGGCCATCGCCCGCTACACCTTCACCCTCGAGCTCATCGGCGGGCTTGCGCTCTTCCTGCGGTGGTGGCTGGGGGGGGAGATGGGACCGCTGCGGGCTGCGTGGGTGGCCGGCTTCCACGCGATCTCGGCCTTCTGTAACGCCGGATTCAGCCTGTTCTCCAACAGCCTCGAGAGCTACTCGGCCGATCCGGCGGTGAACCTCACGGTCTGCGCTCTCATCATCGTCGGTGGTCTCGGCTTCCCGGTGATCGCCGACCTGCGCCGCTATCGGCGAGACCTCATGGGAGGCCGGCGACCGCGTCTGGCGCTGCACACCAAGCTGGTGCTGGTGACCACCACGGCGCTCCTGCTCCTGGGGCTTGTGGGCTTCCTGCTGCTGGAATGGCATGAGGGGCTCTTGAGGGGCGGCCTGGAGGGCGCGTATATCGCGGGTTTCCAGTCGGTGACCACACGGACGGCAGGGTTCAACACGGTGCCCATCGGGAGACTGGCGGATGCCACCAAGTTCCTGTTCGTTCTGCTGATGTTCGCCGGTGCCTCGCCGGGCTCCACGGGAGGCGGCATCAAGACGGCGACCCTGGCGGTCGTGGCGGTGACAGGTTGGGCGATGATGCTGGGGCAGTCACGGGTATCGATCTTTGGCCGCGGGATCCCCGAATCTGCCCGGCATCGTGCGGTGGCGGTGGTCATGCTGTTCGGGCTGATGGTGCTGGTCTGGACGTTCCTGCTGTCCATGACCGAGCGGATGCGGTTCATGAGTATCCTCTTCGAGGTGACCTCGGCTTTCGCCACCGTCGGGCTGTCCACAGGGATCACCGCCCGGCTCAGCGCGTTTGGGCGCCTGGCGATCACCGCGGCCATGTACCTGGGGCGCGTGGGGCCGCTTACTGTGGCGGTGGCGGTGGCCAATAGGCAGACACGGGTCGAGCTGGAGTACCCGGACGAGCAAGTGATGGTGGGCTAGTGGCCCGCCTGGGGGAGCAGCGAGCATGCGCAAGGTAAGGCAGTTTGGGGTCATCGGCCTGGGAAGGTTCGGGGCCCGAGTGGCCACCGGGCTGTATGCACGGGGCGCGGAGATCGTCGCCGTGGACAGTGACCCGATCAAGGTGGACGCGGTCAAGTCGGAGGTCACCAGCGCCATACGGGCCGACGCCACGCATCGTGCGGCCCTTGAGGCCATCGCCATGGACCAACTGGACGCGGTGATCGTTGGGATCGGTCGCGACGTGGAGGCCAGTATTCTCGTCACTGCGCTGCTGCGCGAGATCGGCTGCGACAAGATCATCGCCCGGGCCGGCAGCGACCTGCATGCCGACATCCTCCAGCGCGTGGGCGCCAGCGGGGTCGTTTACCCCGAGGACGATGTGGCCATGCGCCTGGTACGCACACTCTCATCGCCCCGGGTTGTCGACCTTGTGGAGCTCGAGGGCAATGTGGACTTCGCCCTGGTGGAGATGCCCCGAGCCTTCGAGGGCAAGACACTACGGGAGCTGGCGCTGCGCCCCAAGTACGGCCTGACAGTGGTCGCCATCCGTCGCCCGGGCGCCGCCGGCGAGGAGCCCGAAGTCGTCATCCCCGGGCCCGACGACGCCCTCCAGGCCGGGGATCGCATGTACCTCGTGGGCAATGAGGAGGCCTTCTCCCGCATCGACCACCTGGCCTGAGGCCCCCTGCATGGCCCTCGGAACGGTGATCGGGGTCAAGATGGACACTCCAGAGCCCTGCGACATCACCTACTACGCCTTCGGCGGCGGCATGGGCCACGTCACCCGCGCGGCGGCCATACTCCGCCACGTTCCCCGTCTCTCGCACCTCCGGCCCGTCGTGGTGACCAATGCCGTCTATCCCCTGCCCCTGGTCACCGAGGGCATTGCCTACGTGCATCTTGGGGAGACCGAGCCCGCGGCGCTGGCGGCGAAGCTGCGAGCCACACTGGACGCCCTCCGGCCCACGCTGCTGGTGATGGACGTGTTCCCTCACGGTGTGGTGGGCGAGATGGCCGATGTCATCCCCTCGCTCTCCTGCGCCAGGGCTCTGGTCTGCCGCCGTCTCCGCCCGCAGTATTCGCGGCGTTTGGCCGCGGAGGTCGCGGGCTTCGATCTGGCCCTGTGTGTCGAGCCCCCTGCGCCGCGGTTGCCGATCCCGGTGGTCGACTGCAGCCCCGTCCTGCTTCGCGACCCCGGGGAGCTGCCGTCGCGCCTCGAAGCGCGGGCGCTCCTGGGCGTCGCACCCGACGAGCGCGCCGTGCTGGCCGTGAGCACCGAGGACGCCCACGACACCTCGCGGCTGTTTGCGCTCATAGCGCGGCTAGCCGCGGACCTGCGGCCGCCGCCGCGGCTCTTCTGGGCCTCCCCGAGCCTGGAGCCGTTCTCTCGGACGGAGGCCTACTGCCGCGGCGAGAGACTCGAGCACTACCCACTGCTGGAGGTGTTGAGCGGTGCCGATGTGCTGGTCGGGGCCAGCGGCTACAACCTGTTCACCGAGGTCAACGCCGTCGGGGTGCCGACGGTGTTCGTTCCGCGAGAGCGCAGGTATGACGATCAGCAGCGGCGGGCGAAGGACGCGATGGTCGCCTCCGACCCGGGCCGGCTTGCCGCGCTCCTGGAGGCGCTTGTGGCCGCGGAGCCCCGGAGCCCGGAGCGCCCCGCCTTCGCCAACCGCGCCTCGCAAGCGGCCGCCGAGCTGGTGCGGCTCACACAGGCCTGGGCCGCCGCCGGAACCCGCAGAGTGCTCGGATTCCGAAGTTGACGCACCGGTCGAGGTTCGGCTATTGTTCTTCCGCAGCCCTCCGCCGCCGAGGCCCGTCTCCTGCGCGCATGGCCGGCGGGCTGCGACCTTCCTCATCTCACCCCCGACGGGGCAAGTCACGCGCCCCATCGAAGATGCGGCGTGACCTGCCCTTGGGCCTCGACGAGCCATAGCGACACGTCCACGCCTTTTGGGGTTCCGGAGACACAGGCCGCGCCGACGCCTGGGCTCCACTGCGGACGGAGGTGGAGGTCGCGCTTCGCGGCCGCGTCGAGCCGCGGTCCCGGGCCCGACGTCGCGGCAGACCCCAACGGGTCCGCGATTCGCCGGCGTGTGGATGTAGGCAGAAGGCGCGGGTTGCGGTATACTGTCGAGGCCCAGGTTGGCCGGGTAGTGGCAGTGGCCGCCGCCTGCTCGGGGCGGGCGGCGCAAATAATCTTGCCCGCGACGATTTGCGGGAAGGTATGCCGCCGGCGAATGTGGAATTGACGTGCGCGCTGCGGTAAGATGCGCTCTGTCGGCAATAGGAATCATCCCCCTGTGTCTCGTGGGCCTGTCGCCCAAGGCGGCGCCATAACGACTTGAGGAGTTGACGGCTGTGGACGAAAACACCAGGCGTCAGGTAACCTGGGTTTTGGTCATCGGGGCGATCGCCTGCATAGCAGTGATCGCTTCGTACCGCCGAGGGGAGCTGGATCGCCTAGCGGCCACCATCGCGGATGGGAGCCCTAGTCAGCGGGTGGAAGCGGTCCGAACCCTCGTCGCCAAGCAGAAGCTTCGCGAGGCCCTCGAGGACCGCCCGCGGTGGGTCCAGGACCAGGCCATCTCCGCCATCCCGCTGGTGGGCACCCATGACGCCTACTACGAGTTGCTCACCTGCCACGACCTGCTGGACGCCCCGGTTCAGGCCAGGGATCAGAAGCTCCTCACCGCCCTGTACCGGCGCGGCGTCGAGATCTTCATCGAGGCCAGCCAGGACAAGGACGGCGTTACTCGTGGTACCGCCAAGGCCCCTCTGACCAACATCGGCACCGCGATCCACCAGGACGACCCCACCGGACCCAATCCCGTGGTGGATGGCTGCCTGGATCTGCTGGATGCCTGGGATCAGTATGTTCGCGACACCGTCCGCGATGTTCTGGCCGTCATCCCCAGCGATCAGGTCACCGGGTCGCTGGTGGCCGTCATGAAGCGTACCGAGCCGGCCAAGAAGACACTGGCCGACGGCACCATCCGTGACGAGACGACCCAGGAGTTCATGCGGGCCCGGGGGACCGCCGAGGCCACCCTGGTGAAGATGCAGGTGCCCGCCATCGAGCCCATCATCCAGACCCTCGTTGACCATCCGGAGGAGCCGGATGTCCGCGCCACAGCCTGCCGTATGCTGGGCGCCATCGCCAACCGCGCCGCCAGCCCCGTGGTGCCCCCGGAGGATGCGTTGGTTGTCGTCCGGCCCCTGCTGCGACGTCTGACCTCCGACGATCAGTGGGGCGTGCGGCGCCGGGCCGCCACGGCCCTCGGACTGCTTGGCGACGTGGCCACCGAGCACGGTGTGGTCCCGGCCCTGATCTCTCGCATGCAGGCGGAGCGAGACGAGGTCAAGGCCGCCTGCGCCGAATCCCTGGGCAAGCTGCTGGACCCGCGGGCCATCGTCCCTCTGGTAGACACCCTCATCAACAACCGCTCCGGTGCGACAAGGGAGATTCGGCTGGCCCTGACCGCCCTGGGCAATGATGCCATCCCGGCCACCACCGGGGCCCTGGCAAGTCTGGAGCCCGAGGTCCGTCTCAACGCCACTCAGGCCATTGCCCAGATCGGTGGCCCCAGCGCCGTGGTGCCGCTGGCCTCCATGCTCAAGGACCGAGACGTCACCATCCGCCGTGTCGCCGCCGATGCCCTGCGTGACAGCGCCGACGCCCGGGTACTGAGCCAGGTCGCCGCCGCCCTGGGCGACAGCGACTGGCAGGTCTACCACGCCGCCCGCGACGCCCTGGCCAACGTCGGCACCCCCGCCATCCCCATCCTCCTGTCATCCCTGGGAACCTCGACGCCGCGGGTGTCGAGTATGGCCAAGGACGCCCTGGTTCGCATCGGCGAGCCGACGCTGCCCTCCCTGCGCACAGCGCTGCTCACCGGCTCGGAGGATGTGGCCCTGTGGGCGGGCATCACCATGGGAGAGATCGGCTCCGGGGCGGTGGAGTACGCCGCGAAGGTCCTCGGCGATCGCTCAGGCCCTCTGACCTCGCGCGCCATGGCCGCTCGGGCGCTGGGACGTACCGGCGCCGTGGGGGCCGTAGAGCCCCTGGTGGCCGCGCTGGCACAGCAGGAGCCGGCCGTCAAGGTCCAGGCCCTGTACGCTCTGGACCGTCTCGCCGCCGAGGAAGCCACGCCGGCCATGGTGCGGGCTCTTGGCGACAGGTCTCCCCAGGTCCGCGACGCCGCCATGGATGTGCTCAGGCACTGGCGGCTGGGCGATGTGGAGAAGGAGTTGGCGAGTCTGGCCCAGTCCGGCGACGAGAACGCCAAGCGTCGCGCCACCGTCGTCCTGGCCGAGCTGACCGCCGTCGCCGCCCACGATCTACTGGAGGATTCCCTGGGCGCCTCGCTGGGACAGCAGGAGACCGGGAGCAAGGTGGATGTGGCTACCCTGGCCGCCGCCGCGCAGGACGGCTCCGAGGACCCCGAAGTGCGCAGGCGGGCCATCGTTGCCCTGGGTTACGCGGGTAGCGACGACAGCGTCGCGGCCCTCACGGGTCTTCTGCAGCCGGGCAACGAGTTCGCCGGACACGCGGCCATGGCCGTGGCGCGCATCGGAGACCGTGGGACGGTTGAGATCGGCAGGGACAAGCGGCCGATCCTGGGAGCCGCCGGCAAGCAGCTCTTCGACCTGATGATGAAGACCAACGACGAACAGCTCAAGGTCCGTGCGGCGGCGGCCCTCTCCATCATGGGGGAGCAGCCCGTCCAGACCCTGCTCGAGGCACTCAAGACCGCCGATGACGACGCGAAGGTCTGGATCGTCGCCACACTCGGCGCGGTAGGCAAGCCCGCCACCGACCCCGTACTCGAGGCCCGCGGGGTCACGAGAGACCAAAGGATGAAGCAGTGGCTGGCCGCATCTCTGGAGTGCATCGGCGATGCCCAGGCGCTGGACCTGATCCGTCAGCTCGCCAAGGAGGATCAGCCGCGCAAGGAGGATGTCGTCGCTGCTCAGGCGATCCAGAGGAAGATTCTGGCCAGTCGCGAGTAGGCCGCGCCTGCCCCGGCCGGGAGGGACAAGACGTCCCGGCGCCGTGCTCACCGGCCGAACTGTTGAGCGCCGTGCCCTGTAGGGCAACCCATGTCGGGAGACGAAACCGAGTGCCCCCGGGGGGCTTCGGCAGACCGCCTCCGCCATCGGCAGGCGCCAAAACGCGAGTTGATGACCGTGAATCGACGGACCACAATCGTGCTGGTTGTTATCTCAGTCATCCTGGTCGCCGTCTTCGGCATCACCCGATGGCAGCGGGCCCGGGCGACTCAGGTGCTTTTGGACAAGCTTGCCGGCGACGATTACGGCAAGGTCCAGGACGCCATGACCCAGTTGCGTGACCGCGGGGCGGCGATCGTGCCGGACTTGCTTGAGAAGCTCCAGTCCCCCGAGCCGGCGGCCAAGTGGCGCGCGGCCTCGCTCCTGGGTGATGTGGGGGGGCGCCGGGTGTGGGAACCGCTGATGGGCGCTCTGAACGATGAGTCCACCGATGTGCGCGCCGCCGCCGCGGTGGCCCTCGGTAAGCTCGACGCCAAGGACGCCGTGGGTCCGTTGGCGTCCATCGTTGCGGACACCGAAGCGGATGTGAACCTGCGCATCAGCGCGGCGGAGGCCTTGGCGCTGCTGGCCGACGAGGCCGCCGTGGCCTCGCTGGCGCAGGTTCTGGCCGACCATCCGCCCGTCTTGCCCCCGGAACCTGAGGTCGATCCGGATGAAGAGGCCGCAGAGGACGCCGAGCCCGCCGAGCCGCCGCCCCCGGACACCACCGAACTGCTCCGCGTTCGCAGCGCCCGAGCTCTGGGAGCCATCGGCACCGGTGAATGCATCGCGCCGCTGGTGCAGGCGGCCGCCGAGACCATCGAGCCCAGTGCCGAAGTGCGCACCGCCGCCGCGTACGCCCTGGGCGATGTGGCCCGCCGGGCGCCGTCCGGCGAGCACGGCACCGACCTCATCCGCGGCCTGGTGGGCCTCCAGGAAGACACCGTTGGCGACGTCCGGGCCGCGGCCATCCACTCCCTGGGCTTCGCCACCGTCACCAAGGAGCAGGAGCCTGTGGTCACCGCGGCCATCAAGGCCGGCGTCGCCGACGACTTCTACTGGGCCCGAGAGGCAGCCAGGAAGTCGGCCAAAGCTCTGAACGTGGTCGTCGTGGACGCGTAACACACCGCTTGATCGCTGCACGGTCGCAGGAGGACACTCGATGCCGAAGAACACACTGCGGCTCTGCCCAGCATTCCTGCTGTGCGGGCTGATCATAGTCGCCGGTTGCGCCCTCGACCCCATGGAGCGTCTCTCGGAGGATGTGGACTCCGAGGACCCCGCGGTGCGGGCACAGGCCGTCTTGCAGTTGGCCAACCTGCGCGATGACCGCGCGGTCGAGGCACTCGTCGAGCTGCTCGAGAGTGACGATGTCGTCTACGACAAGGCCGGCGTTGCTCTGGTCAAGCAGGGCCGTGAGTTGGTCACAGACAAGAAGCCTGACCCGATCCTCACCCAGATCGCCAATGTCATGAACAACGTCCATGCACCTCAGGGCAACAGGGCCCGGGCCGCATGGGTGCTGGGCGAGATTGGCGACAGGGAGGCAATCCCGGCCCTGCGTACAGGTACCGCTGCCAAGACCGCCGGTGGAGATGCGGCAACCGCCGTGGTGGATCAGGCCACGCTGGCCCTCAAGAAGCTCGGAGACGGCAGCGAGGGCGTCGCCTTCGATCTGGCGCCCGAGCTCTTCGCCAGCCGGGTCGTGACCTCGTTGCCCGAGGTCCCGTCCGTCGCTCCGCCAGACGAGGAGGACGACGACGAGGACGAGGGCGCCGCTGAGGCCGCGGGGAGTGCCGCCGCGGACGAGGCAGCCGACGCCGATGAAGGCGCCCAGGGCGCAGACGACGCCAAGGCGGATGAGAGCGCCCAGGGTGAAGACGACGCCAAGGCGGATGAGAGCGCCCAGGGTGAAGACGACGCCAAGGCGAAGGAGCCGGCAAAGGCGAAGTCGGGCGAGGAGACCAAGGCCAAGGCCGCGGTTCCGAAGGCCGGCGGCTAGCGGGCATGGTCGGGGCCGGTCATCAAGCATGCGGATACAGGCCGGGGCCCTCATGGCCCCGGCCTGTCTGCTGATGGGGGAGGGGTGCGGAACCCTCGGCGATCGTCGAGTGTCCAAGACCCTGTGGGTACCGTGTGGGGCCCATCTGTGGTTCGGAGCCCCGCCTGCGAAGGGAGAGCGGCTGTGGTACTGCTACTGACTCTACTGATCGCGCTGGCCGATCCGGGCCGGTGCGATGAGGTAACACCTCAGGCCCTGCTGGGCGAGGCCGCCGCGGCCGCGGCCCGCTCGCGGGACCCCCAGGCGCGGGCGCTATGCCTTGCCGAGATCGGCGCCACATGGGCGCCTCTGGACGAGTCCAAGTACCAGGACAGTATCCGCCAGGCCCTGGAGTGCGCCGGGCACACCGACGGGGAGATGACCCACGCGCTCTCCCTGCGTTCCATCGCCCTGCGTATTGCGCGGGTGGACAAGGAGGCGGCGCTGGTTGTCCTGGGTGAGGCCCTGCGCGTCCAGGAGGCGCTGACATCCTCGCTGGAGAGAGCCGTCGCTCTGCGGGAGATCGTGGCGGTGGGCTATCACCTGGGCCTGCCGGACGCCGATGCAAGGGCCGCGGCGGCCCTCGAGGTCGCGGACAAGGCCGAGGATCCGGGAGCGCGGGTCGGGTGCCTCAGAGACCTGGGCCTCGAGCTGCTTCGCCACAACCCCGACGTGTCGCGGGAGGCGCTGCGGAGGGCGCGGAAGGCGCTGGATGACTTCCCTGGCGATGATCCCACAGAGCCGTTGCACCGCGCGGAGCTGGCCGGGGTGTGGGCGCTCGTTGACGTCGACGTCGCCACCAAGCTGGTGGAGCGTATCGAGGACGGCGCGACCCGGACGGTGGCCGTCGGCATGGTGGCCCGGGCGGTGGCAACCCAGGATCCGGAGAGAGCGCTGGTCATCGCCCGGGGCATCGGCGACGAGGCCGAGCGCGCTCACGTCGTCGCGGTGTCGGCGGCCGCGATACCGGCCGACATGGCTGCTACCGCAGCGACTCTGGGGAGAATGGCCGTGGAGATGGTGGCGGGGGTGCCGGGGGAGCGGGCCGAGGCCACGCGTGCTCAGGCGGCGCGGGCGATGGCTCGGGCCGCGGAGCAGGAGGCCGTGGAGTTGGCCAAGTCCATCACCGGTGAGGACATGCGCGGCGAGGCGCTGTGCGGCGTGGCCGAGCGCGTCATGGAGCATGACGCCACGCTTGCCGCCACGCTGCTTGGGGAAGTGGACGACCCCGTTCTCACCGATCCCCTGGTGGCCCGCATCTGCGTGCACCTCGCCGGCAGCGACCCGCAGGCCGCTGCGAGTCTCGCCAGGACTGTCGTCGGGAGAACCCAGCGCGTCCAGGCACTGACGGGCATCGCCGGCGTGCTCATCGCCGCCCGGCTCGCCGAGGCCCAGACACCCTGAGGGAGGGCACCGTGCGGATACGTCCCGCCACCGCCGCAGACAGACAGGCCATCGTGGATATCACGCTGCAGGTGTTCCGGCCGGTCTCCATCGATGCCGCCATCGAGGCACAGTTCGGCCGCCTGAGGGAGACCGACTGGCGCGACCGCAAGCGCCGCGACGTGGAGACGGACCTGCAGGATAACCTCCCCGGCTGCTTCGTGGCCGAAGAGGCCGGCCGGGTCGTGGGATATGTGACCACCGCCGTCGACGCTGAGGCCGGGGTGGGGTCTATCCATAGCCTCGCCGTCGCCGCCGCCCAGCAGGGCAAGAAGCTGGGAAAGGCCCTGGTGACCCACGCTTTCGACTACTTCGAGGCCCTCGGGCTGGAGCACAGCCGGATCGAGACCACCACTACCAATGAGGTGGGCATGCGCTTCTACCCATCGATGGGCTATCGCGAGGTCGCCCGCAAGATATACTACTTCATGGACCTGAAAGACCGGAAGGATCGGTGAGTTGCACCCATGCGCAATACTGAGCTTGTCGGGCGGGGGTTGTGGGTAGTCCTGTGTGCGCTGGGCATCGTGGCCCATGCAGTGCCGACGCCGGCCGCCGAGGAGATTGAGTGGTACTCGTCGGTGGAAGACGCCCAGTTGGCGGCCCGCGCATCTGGAAAGCCCGTCTACTTCTTCATCTTCCAGCCCAGTGACGAGGCCTGCCGCACCATGCGCTTCACCACCCTGCGCGACGAGAAGGTGCTGGCATTGCTCGGCGCATTCGAGTGCTGTGCTATCGACACCGAGCTGCGGGAGAACAGGCCCTTCGTACAGAAGTACTCCTGGATTGAGACCGAAGGCGAAGTGGCGGACGTAGAGGTCAAGATCAGCAAGCTCCCCACCAATCTGTTCATGGACGCCGGGGGCAAGGAGCTGTACATCCGCTGGGGGTATCTGCCGGCGGCGGGCTTCGCCACCCTCCTGGAGCAGATCATCTACCAGGACGCCCAGCGGCAGGCGCTGGAACGGGACCCGAAGGATGCCCGTGCCGCCGCCAACCTGGGGCATGTCATGCTCGAGTTGGGGCTCTCACCGGAGATCGCCAGGGAGCACCTGGACCAGGCGGTGGCCAATGACCCCGGGAATGCCACCGGCGCTCGGGAGGACGCAACTCTCGACCTGGTGATACTGTCGATACCGCAGGATCCGGCCAAGGCGTACGAGGCGCTTGAGGCCTTCTTGCGGATGTATCCAGACACCGGGCGCGCCCTGGAGGTGCGGTACTTCAAGGCCGTGGCCCTCGCGGCCCAGGATGACAGGGCCAAGTGGCAGCAGGCCCTGGAGCTACTGCGGACCTTCAAGACCCCGGATCGCTCCAGACCTGAGTTCGATAGCCCCTGGACCCCCCTGGCCCTGGGGCTGGAAGCCGATCTGCGCAGGGTGCTGGGCAGGTAGAACCGCGCCCGGGCATAGGATGGGCATCGCCTGCTCCCGGAGGGGGCAGATCGAGGAACCTCCCGGCGTTCAATGAGGTTCTTCGCTATCTCGCTGCGCGAGATAGCCGCTCAGAATGACATCTCGACGGCAGGACCGGGGCTTCTCGGCCGGGCTTGTAGAGGTCTGGCCGGAAACCCCACCTTCGCCGGGAATGTCATTGCCAGAGCGTCCGCTCCCGGCAAGAGCAGCTCGAAGAATCTCCCGGCATTCAGCGAGATTCTTCGCTATCTCGCTGCGCGCGATGGACGCTCAGAATGACATGAAGAGGACCAACCGGCTTCCCGGCCGGACTTTCAGAACACAATCCTCCCCGGGCCCAGTAGCCCCGAGCCGACGGGGCTGTGCTCCATGAAGTTGGCCATGGTGTTGGTCACCGTCAGTGTGAGGCTGTTGCTTCCCGGCTTCAGCAGGTGCCCCACCGAAAGCCTCCACGGCGCCCAGCAGCGCTCGCCGGCCGGTTCGCCGTTGACGAAGACCTCCACGATCTGCGCCACTTCGTCCAGCTCCAGGACGGCATCGGCGCCATCCCAGCCCTCCGGCATGACAACCTCGGCATGGTAGGCGGCGCTGCCGCTGTAGAAGGAAAGGCCGAAGTCGCTCCACGGGCCGATCTGGGCGCGTACCGGCGGTCTGCGTAGTACGCTGCCGTCCAGACCGAAGCTCCCTACCAGGGCCGGCAGCACCGTGAGCACCTTGGGCTCATCTTGCCACGCGCGATGTCGAACCACGATCTCCAGCTCGTTGTCGCCCTCCCGCGCAGCGCCGGCGATCGGGAGCCACTTGAGCTCAGGCCATCGATGGGGCTCCAGAGCCTGGAAGCTCCACTGCTTCTGGTTCACCCTCACGGTCAGATCCAGATCGCGCATGGCCGCATCGCGGTACTCGATGTCATCGAAGATCAGTCCCAGGTCCCAGGGGACATAGTGCGCCTTGAACGCGGCCAGATAGCGCCAGGTCTGGCCGCCACCGTGGGTCTCGTGGGTGAGCTGCATCGAGCGTATGGGGTGCATGTTGGGCCCCAGAAGCTCGAAGTCCCAGGTGGTGGGCAGGCGCACTTCGCGCGTGCGGACCACCGCCGCCGGGGGCGCAGCGGGGGCCGTGGCGGGCACCAGGAGCCGCGTCTGACCGGCATCGAAGCTCAGTTGCAGCACGCTGAACCCGCCGTCGGCCTCGCCCGCCACCCCGCAGCAGGCGCCGGTCTCGCAGTCCCACGCCTCCCATGGCCCGCAGCCGGGCACAGTCACCGTGGCCTGCACCGCCTCCTGGCCGACGTTGGCCAGATAGTACACGACGCCCTCCTCCACCGTGCGCTGTAAAGCGTAGATGCCTCCGTAGACCGACCCCTCCACCCTGATATCCACATCCGGGGGGCTCTGCGCGTACAGCAGGCGCCCCAGGGCATCGATCACCGCGGCGAGGTTGGAGCCCAGGCACTCGTCCACGTCGAAACACCGTATCTGCCCCGACAGCCGCCGCCACAGGTCGTCATCGGGGTCGGCGAAGGGCCAGATCACCGTCTCGTAGCAGCGGTGCGGTCCCACCTGCAGGCGCCCCTCGCCGGCCGCCGCCTCCTGCAGCGCCCACCGTGGCACGATCTCGAAGTCATAGTGCAGGCGCATCAGGGCCACGCACAGGTGGTCGAAGGTATCGGAGATCACCCGCGCGCGGTCCTCGTCCTGGCCCACGCAGAACTCCCGCTGGAACTGCTCCAGCGGGTAGACGAGGGCGACCTTCGCCTTCGGCTCGCCCTGGGAGAGCACATAGCTCAGCCTGCCGGCATAGTCGGTGAGCTGCCGGTAGTGGTCCCAGATGGTATTGTGCAACGGACAGGGCGGGGCGTCGGTCTTTCGGAAGCCCTCGATGCTGGCGAACACCGCATGGGGGCATAGGAAGTTGAACCCCAGCGCCCACTGCCAGTCCACGATCTGTTTCATGTGCTGCAGCGTCATCTGCCAGCCGCCGCAGCCGAAGCTCTCGGTCATTATCCTGCGTGCGCCGGCGATGTGCGCCGTGTCGGCTACCAGCTTCAGTCCCTGCAGGTTGGTGGGCACCACGTGCAGATGGCCGCCGCCGTAGGAGTGCTCTGCTCCGATGCCCAGGTGGTCGGCGCCCGGTCGGTGCATGTGGCGCAGCATGCGGGTCGGGTCGGCCTGGAAGAGGGTGTTGTTGTACAGCCCCTCCTCCAGCAGCAGATGCCCGGTGAACTCCAGGCCGTGGGCGTCGCACCAGGCCCGGTAGGGCTCGAAGAACGTGGCCTCGTACAGCCCCCGCACCACCTCCCAGTACGCTTCGCGGAGCTCCGGGCCCGGGGCGACGGGGTAGAACAGAGCCGCCAGCACTGCGGTCGGGTCCAGACCGCGGGCCTGCAGACCGGCCTCTACCTGCGCGTTCCAGAAGGTGACCCGCCGGTGCTCCCGCTCCTGATACCAACTGGCGTCATGATGCCACGGCAGGAGCGTGGGCTCGTCGGTAAAGACGCCCTTGATCGGGTTGCCGAAGTACTCCCCCAGGCGAGCCGCGTACGGCTCCAGCGTCTCAGAGAAGAACCGTCCCATCGCGGCGGCGTCGGTGTAGTCCACGCCGAAAACGATGTGCTCCGAGGCCAGCGTGCACTGCGAGAAGACCATCACCGTCCAGCGCCCCTCCGGGACGTCCCAGACCAGCTCGCGCTCGGTGATGTGCTCCCCGAGGTCTACGCGCCCCTCGGGCCACTGTCCGATGTCGTCGGTGGGGATGGCAAAGGCCCGGTCGTCTCGCCCGTCGGGCAGAGATAGGCGCATCTGTCCCGGACCGGTGACGGAGCGCTCGGTGAGGTCGACGAACTTGGAGCGCGCCGACGGATCGGCGGTGATCCTGCCGCCGAGAAGCCCGCTGGGGAACGACTCCTCGTCATACAGCCAGACCTCCATCCCCAGCTCCCGCGACAGATCGCAGGTTCGCGCGATCAGACGGAACCACTCGTCTCCCAGGTACTCGGTCTCCAGCCCGAAACGGGCGTGGATGAAGAAGCCCCCGCAGCCCTTGGCGTGCATCTCCCGCACCTGGCCCAGGAGCTCGTCCTCCTTGAGCCGGGTGTTCCAGAACCAGAACGGCATCGGCCGGTACTCGGCGGGAGGATCACGGAACAGCTCCCTGGACAGCATTGCCTGCTACCTCCATCGGGGGGACTTGGACACGGCAATGGCGCATGGCGAGCGTATGAGGTGCCGGTGGGCACCCGGCGGTCCTTGGGCGCCCATGTTCGGCCGCACGGAAGAGCGGCGACGGACGGCGTTCGTCACGCCGCCTACAGCGCCTCCAGTGAGACGTCGTCGATGTACATGGTGGCGGCGATCCGGGGCTCAAGGTTGCCGCGCTCGATGGCAAAGTCCAACGAGCCCACATCCGCGGGCAACTCCGCGATCGCCTGAAGCCTCTGCCACGTGCCGACGCGCTTCATGTCGTAGGGCGTCGAGCCGTAGTTCTCCAGCCATCCGCCGTCCCGGCGGTTGGCGCCGATCTTCACATACGGCGCCCGCGTTGCCGGCTCCAGGCCTTCCACCAGCAGCCAGACGGTGAGCCGATAGCGCCCGGCGGGCTCGAGACGGCCGTCGTAGCGGAAGGACGCGTAGTTCCATGTATTGGCGCAGACCCCCTCGAGCTTCAGCGATCTCTCGCCACCGTGGCTGTGCGCGGTATCCGGTGTGGCCGTCATCCCGCTCGTCGCTCGCCACGCATGCTCCGGGCCCTCAAAGCCCTCCTCGAGAACAGGCCCCGCCGGCTCCGTGCGCGGTACCGCCCGGATGGCGGACACGATGTACCTGCTATCGCCATCGGCGTCCGCCAGAGCCAGCTTGATGCGTTCCCCCGTCTCGGGAAGCAAGAGCGACGCCGCCAGGCTGTAGGCTCCGGGAGCCAGCCCCGGCGGCACCGAGAGCGTCGCCGAAGCCTCATGCTCCTCCCCCGGCCACCAGAGCGTGGTCGGTGTCTGCGGGAAGGTAACCTCGGCGAGCACGGCCCTACCGGCCTCATCCAGGAGCGACCACTCGATGGCGTAGCTCTCGTAGCAGGGAGCGACCCCCTCGTTGCACCACGAACTGAGGACCGGGATGCGCGAGGGTCGTTCTTGATCCACCGGGAAGGTTGGCAGGTGCCGGACGGAGACCATGACAAAGCGGAACCCAATGCGACGCGCGGCGTCTGAGAGCAGCCGGCGTACTTCCTCAGGGGCCTTCCCCAGTCCGGCGATTCCGTAAACGTTCGTGTTCAGGTAGCTGATGGGCGCCTCGAGGGCCTTCTCGATCGTCGTCTCCAGGTCCCAGCCCTTCTCCAGCATGCTCTGATGGCTACTGTGGAATTCGAAGTTGCCCATCACGCCCCGCCGGGAATAGGGCTGGTACAGCCACTCACCGCAGTTGTAGCTGGGGCCCGCCGGCTGCAGACCGTCCTGCCTGAAGTGCACACCCCGCAGGGCCGCGTAGTCGTTGATCCCCAGATGCTTCTCCCCACCCACATTGAGAAACACCCGGGTGCGCGGGAAGGCCTGCGCGAAGGCGTCGATGACCCGGCGGTAGGCCATGGCGTAGCGCGCCTCCGAAAAGCCGGTGGCCAGTCTCTGCTCGTCGGTCCAGCGCGCCAGGTGCATCTCGCCCCACTCTCCGATGCCGCCGATGTCGATGAACTCCAGGCCCTCGCGGCCGTCCAGGTACTCCCCCAGCCTGCGGATGAACTCGCAGTAAATGTCCAGGTATCTCTCATCCCAGAACACCGGGTCAAACTGCTTGTCCGTGTAGAGCCCGACGTGTTCCACATAGGGGACGCCGCTATCGAACACCCATTTGGGAGTGACGTGGGTGGCCGATGAGTGCATGTTCTGGGACATGAACCGGAACGCCACGCGCTTGCCCATCCGGGTGACCCAGAAGTCGAAGATCGGCTGGAAGTACTGGTCGAAGCTGTAGACCCCCTCCTCCGGATTGAGCATGGACCAGTCGCCGCGATAGTAGGCGATATCGGCGATGGGCATGAACCACTCATCGGGGGCAGGCGTGTAGCCGAACTTCGCTCCGGCCTGCAGGTACAGTCCCATACCGGGGTTGAGCAAAGCCTCGTCGGTGGTCTGGGGAGTAGTGCTCACCATCAGCGGTCCTCCCTCCTGATCGGCGGTGGTCTGTGCCACCGTGCCGACCGTGAGTGCCGTCAGCGCGGCCAGCGCGAAGAAGGCCCTGTGCATGTCACCCTCCTGCCGTATGGCAGTGCCCGCAAAGCACCGGTACGTTCGCTGCGTGATCGGGTCAGTCCTCCGCGCCCGCGCAGAGCCGGCGACGCAAGGGCACGGAGGGACGTGGGGTACGGGCGGCGAATAGGCCTCGCCATGCGGCGGGAAGGGGCGCCCTCCCCGCACCACAGGCAGTGCCACCCGGCGAAGGTGTGCGAGGCCGCCCACAAGGACGGAGGCGACGGCAGATGGACCTGTACTTTCTCAGACACGCGGACGCCACCGACAGCGGTGAGCGGCCGCTGAGCCAGAAGGGACGGCAACAGGCGCAGAGCGTGGGCGCATGGCTCAAGAAGCTCTACGTGGCCCCGGATGCCCTCCTCTGCAGCCCCCTGCTGCGGGCCCGGGAGACCGCCGAGATTGTGGGCGAGCTGATCGGCCTGGCCCCCAGCGCAGAGACCCTGCTCTCCTCGGGCACAGAGCTGGACGACATCGCCGACCTCTTGCTGGACTTCGATCGCGAGGACAGCGTCTTGCTCGTGGGGCACGAGCCCGACTTCAGCCGCGCCATCGCCACTCTGATCGGTGGCGGGAGGCTCGAGATGGAGAAGGCCGCCGTGGCGTGGGTCGCCTGCAAGCATGTGCGACAGGGCGGCGGCACGCTGCGCTGGCTGGTACCCCAGGCCCTGATGCTCTGAGAGACTCAGTCCCCGGTCCCATGGTGGCGATGTGCCAACGCGCCCAGACGACCTTGTGCGCCCCCAACACTTGCCGGCCAAGACTCACCGATGAGGTGTCCGTATGGGCAACAGGCTTCACGTGATCTCGCACACACACTGGGATCGGGAATGGTACATGCCGCTGGAGAGACACCGGCTGCGCCTGATCGCTCTTCTTGACACCTTGCTGGACGTGTTCGACTCCGACCCGTCCTTCAAGCACTTCCACATGGACGGACAGATGATCCCCCTGGATGACTACCTGGCGGTGCGATCCGACAGGCTGCCCGCCATCCAGCGCGCGGCGAGAGAAGGCAAACTCTCCCTGGGGCCATGGTACGTGCTGCAGGATGAGTTCCTCACCAGCGGGGAGGCCAATGTGCGCAACATGCTGTATGGCCTCAAGCTCGCCCGGCGCTACGGAGAGCCGCTGATGGTGGGGTATCTGCCGGATGCCTTCGGCAATATCTCCCAGATGCCCCAGATTCTCCGGGGTTTCGGGATCGACAATGCCGTATTCGGCCGTGGGATCAACCGGTACGACACCGAAAGGGCCGCCGATCCCGGGGCGGAGCCGGGTGAAGTGGGCTACAAGTCCGAGCTTATCTGGCGCGGCCCGGACGGGTCGGAAGTCCTGGGGGTCTTCATGGCCAACTGGTACTCCAACGCCATGGATATCCCGTCGGAGCCCGCTGCGGCCGCGGAGTTCCTTGCCGCGGCCCGCGACAATGCCCTGCGCTACGCCACCACGGGGGAGCTCTTGCTGATGAACGGCTGCGACCACACCCCCACTCGTTCCGACGTGGGGCGAGTGCTGCAGGCGGTGGCTCCGCTTGTGGATGACGAGATCATCCATACCGACATGGGTGGCTACATCCAGGCGCTGCGCGAGGCCGTCGGCGATGACCTGCAGGTGGCCGAGGGCGAGCTGCGCAGCGAGTACACCGACGGCTGGGGCACGCTGGCAGACACGCTTTCGTCGCGACTTTACCTGAAGAAGGCCAACTACCGCTGCCAGTTGCTGCTGGAGCGCTGGGTCGAGCCACTGACGGCGATGGCCTGGCGGCTGGGCCGCGCGCACCCCACGGACCAGACGTGGTTCGCCTGGGCCACTCTGATGCAGAACCACCCCCACGACTCCATCTGCGGCTGTAGCTGCGATGAAGTCCACCGGGAGATGGAGGCCCGTTTCGCCTCGGCCGAGACGCTGGCCGATGCTCTGCGCAGCGATGCCGCAGAGGCCATCGGTGACAGGGTGGATGACTCCTTCACCCCTGAGGGGGCGGCCACCGTGCTGGTGTTCAACCCCCTTCCCGGTGCGCGCAGCGGGATTGTGGAGGTCGAGGTGCAGTTTCCAAACACCGGCGACCTGAGCAGTGTGCAGGTCACCGATCAGGCCGGCCGGGTCCTGCCCGTGCTGGGACTTACCGAGTACCCGGGGTGGGCTTACAAGCTCCCCGACGACCGGTTCCGCACCCCCTACGACTGCCACCGTATCACCTGCTGCGTCGCCGTCTCCGACATTCCCGGCATGGGCTACAAGACCATCTGTGTTCGCCCGCTGCAGGAGCCGTACGGCCTGCGGGTCGAAGAGACGCCCGGAGTGCTGGAGAACGCGTTCCTGCACGCCTCCATCGGTTCGGGCGGCGTGCTTGAGGTCACCGACAAGCTCTCCGGGGAGCAGTTCGGCGGCCTGAACACGTATGACGACTGCGGCGACTGCGGAGATGAGTACATCTACCGCGCCCCGGCCCAGGACCGTGTCATCACCAGCGCCGGCGCCCATGACTGGCGGCTCAGCGAGTGTGGTGACTCGGACCTCGGCGCCTGGGCTGTGGTGGAGAGCGACCTCATGGTGCCGGCCACCTCCAATGCCGAGGTCCGCTCGGAGACCACGGCGCCTGTCAGACTACGGACCCACTACTTCCTGGGCCGAGACGCCCGCCACATCGAGGTCAGCGTCGAGATCGACAACGAGGCCACAGACCACAGGCTGCGCACGCTGTTCCCCACGGACATCGTGTCGGACTTCTGCTATGCCGACAGCCAGTTCGACATCGTACGGCGCGCCATCACTCCCTGGCGCGGCTGGTCAAACCCCACGAACCCTCAGCCCCAGCAGGCCTTTGTGGACATCTCCGACGGCAGGCGCGGGCTGTGCATCGCCAATCGGGGACTTCCCGCCTACGAGGTGCTGCGCAGCGGCCGCAATACCATCGCCCTCACACTGCTGCGCTCGGTGGGCGAGCTGGGCGACTGGGGGAAGTTCCCCACTCCCGAAGCCCAGGGCCTCGGCGTGCACCTGGCCGAATACGCCATCATCCCCCATACAGGGAACATCAGCGATCCGGAGGGCTGCGACGCCGCCCGCATCGCCTATGAGTACTGCACCCCGCTGTGGGGCATGCAGGCCAAGCACTTCATGCACCCGCACAAGGAACGGTGGAGCAACGACCTGCCCGCGGAGGCGGAGCTGGTGTCGGTCTCGCCGACGTATCTGGTGCTGAGCGCGGTCAAGAAGGCCGAGGGCCGCGATAGCCTGGTGATCCGAGTGTACAACCCGTTCGAGATCGACTCGCGGGCACAGATCGGCTGTCTGTGGCCGCCCGTGGCGGCCTATCTGCTGAACCTGGCCGAGGAGCGGCAGTCGGAGCTCGAGCTATCAGCCGGCAACGTCACCGTGCCCGTGCCCAGTAGGAAGATCGTCACCGTGGAGTTGGTGATCTAGGGAGGCTCCGCTCCAGAGGTGCGGCCGAAAGCCCCGCATGCGCCGGGAATGTCATGCGGAGAGCGTTCGCTCTCGGCAAGAGCGGCTCGAGGAATCTCCCGGCGTTCGGCGGGATCCTTCGCTATCTCGCTGCGCGAGATTGACGCTCAGAATGACAGGAGCCGGAGTGGCCGGGCTTCCCGGCCGGGTCTTTGGACCGACGAGCACGGCGCGGGGGGCCGCCGCGGGACCGGTGCCCCGGTGACCCCGTGGCATCCCTCGAGCCGGCGCGGCTCACAGCCGGCGAAGTAGCCGTGGACCCGCCCTCATTCCCCTACCCGGCGATACCCGGAGGCATGTGATGCCACTTCAGAAGCTGCAGGACCTGGTGATCTACCGCGACGAGGCATGGTACTCCACCTTCCCCTCGCTCATCACCCGGGAGGATGGCACGGTACTGTGCGCCTTCCGCCGCGCGCCCGACCGGCGGAGGTGGGGAGGAGGCGTCGCCCATGCCGATCCCAATAGCTGGTGCATGGCGGTGTCCTCCAGCGACAACGGGCGCAGGTTCGCCCCGGAGCCCACCGTGGTTTTCGCCAATCCTGTGGCCGGGAACCAGGACCCCTGTCTGTTCCTGCTCCGGGATGGCACCATCCTATGCTCCACGTTCTCCTGGATGCTGCTGCCGGCCGACAGGGCGGGGGAGCCCAATGTGCTCCACGCCGGGATGGGCTGGGCGATGTGCAATGTGGGCTGCAGCCTGGTACGCTCCGGCGATGGCGGGCAGACCTGGTCGGGGCCCTACGGCTTCGATGCTCCACCGCCGGGGGCGCCCCCCCAGCGGCTTTCCAATGTGCCCAACCGCGGGGCCTGCCGGGGCAAGATGACCCAACTGCCGGACGGTCGCGTGCTGTGGCCGCTGTACTCCTTCTCCGGCCCCGGGGAGCCCGCCGAGTCGTGTGTGTACGCCTCGGACGATGGCGGCACCACCTGGCGCTTCCAGTCGGAGATCGCCCGGCATGAGAGCATCGAGTTCAACGAGACATCGCTGCAGCTTTGTCCCAGCGGCAAGATCGTGGCCTGGATGCGCACGGCCAATCTGGACGGCTACCTGGCCCTGGCGCACTCCACCGATGGCGGCGAGACATGGTCGGCCTGGCGCCAGACCTCGGTCTGGGGCCATCCGTTCACCTCGTGCAACATCCCGGACGGGCGCGTCGTTTTGATCTACGGGTACCGCCGGGAGCCCTTCGGGGTCCGCGTCAAGCTCCTGGACCCGGAGTGCGGGGATGTGGAGGACGCCGAGGAGCTGGTCCTCCGCACCGATGGCGGCAACTACGACCTCGGCTACCCCTGGGTGACGCCGCTTGCCGACGGCAACGTCCTGTGTGCCTACTATATCAACCACGACGACGGCACCCGCTACATCGCCGGCAGCATCGTGGCGGTGCGGTAGGCGGCGCGTGGAGACGCTGAGAGCCATTGCGGCCGGACGGTCCCCTCGGGACTCGTCCGGCCGAAAAGTTCGCGTTCGCAGAGGAATGCCATCCCCAGAGCGTCCGCTCCCGGCAAGAGCAACTCGATGGATCTCGTGGGATAGCGCGAGACCCTTCGCCCAAGCGGCACTTGTGACGCCGACGCTCAGGATGACATCTTCAGGGCGGCAGCCGCTTCTCCGCCGGCCCCCTCCGGGCTCGTCGGGCCGCTGTGGTCCCGGCTTGGCGGCCGGCGCCTCGAAGTCCGGCCGGAAACCCCACCTTCGCGGGGAATGTCATTGCCAGAGCGTCCGCTCCCGGCAAGAGCAGCTCGAGGAATCTCCTGGCATTCAGCGAGATTCCTCGCTGTCTCGCTGCGCGAGATGGGCGCTCGGAATGACATGAAACGGACCAGCCGGACTTCTCGGCCGGACTACTAGCTGAGGGCCTGCTCGATCCTCCGCAGCCCCTCCTTGATCTGCTCCATGCTACAGGCGAAGCTGATCCGGAAGTACCCCTCGGAGCCCGATGCGCTGCCGTGCACGGTGCTGACGAGGGCCTCATCCAGCAGGTAGGAGCAGAAGTCGAATGAGTCCTTGATCTGCTGTCCCTTGAGCGTGCGCCCCAGGTGCGCGGTGATGTCTGGGAGCACATAGAACGCCCCGCCGGGGTTGGGACAGTTGATGCCGGCCATGGCGTTGAGGGCCGGAACGATGAAGTTCCGGCGCTCCTCGAACGCCTGCCGCATCTGGCCCACGGAGTCCTGGGGCCCGGTGAGGGCCGCCAGCGCGGCCGCCTGGGAGATGGAGCAGGGGTTGGAGGTCTCCTGACTCTGCAGGCTGCCCGCCTGCTTGGCGAAGTGCTTGGGGGCGATGAGCCAGCCGATGCGCCACCCGGTCATGGCATAGGTCTTGGCCACGCCATCGGCGATGATGGTGCGCTCACGCAGGTCATCATCCAGTTGGGCCGGGCTCACGTGGGAGCGGCCGTCAAACAGGATGTGCTTGTAGATCTCGTCCGAGACGATGGTCAGTCCATTGCTCTGGGCGATGCGGGCGATTCCCTCGATGGTCTCCCGGGTGAACACGCTGCCGGCCGGGTTGGAGGGGCTGTTGAGCAGGATCGCCACGGTTCGCCGGGTGATCTTGGCCTTCAGCTCCTCCAGGTCGGGCTGGAAGTCATTGTCCCCGGAGGTGGGAACGACGACGGGCACACCGCCGGCGATCTGCACCTGATCGGGGTAGCTCACCCAGTACGGCGCGAAGATGACCACCTCGTCGCCCGGATTGAGCAGAATGCGCCAGATGTTCATCAGCGCATGCTTGCCGCCGTTGCTCACCACGACCTGTTCTGGCTCGTAGGAGACGCCCAGGTCTCTCTGGGTCGCCTCCACGATGGCCTTGCGCAGCGCCGGAGTGCCGGAGGCCGGCGTGTACTTCGTCTGCCCGTCGTCGATGGCGCGCTTGGCGGCCTCGCAGATGTGGGGCGGGGTGGGGAAGTCCGGTTCACCGACCGCGAAAGACAACACGTCCTTGCCCTCGGCCTTCATCTTGGAGGCGAGAGCCGACATCGCCATGGTCGGTGAGGCTGTAAGCGAATTGCCCAGCGTGGAGATGATACGTGAGTCCAGCATGTGGACCTCCCCCGGGTGTTTGTTGTCGAGTGTGCACGGCATGGGGTCCCGCCACGGGCCGAGACGCTTGCCGGGTGGTTTGGCGCACCACCTACGCGCCTGTGCCCCGGGCGCCCCCCCGGCTGTCTTTGTCGGCGCTCGCCAGGGACAGCGGTGGCAAGAGCCAGCGCAGTTTGTCCATGGCCTGCAGTGTCTCGGGGTGGTGGGGGTCGAGCTTCAGGGCCACTTTGAGCATGGCTCGCGCCCGCTGATGGCGACCCATGGCGGCATAGGCCGCGCCCAGGTGGTAGTACAGGTCCGGCTGCCGTGGGCCGGTCTGCAGGCGCACGGCACGCTCCAGGTAGAAGATCGCCTCGCGGAACTGGCCAAGACGATAGTGCACCCACCCCAGGCTGTCAATGCAGTTGGCGTCCAGCGGCAGCGTGTCCGTGGCCCTCTCGAGCATGGCGAGGGCCGCCGGCAACTGCACCGCGGCGTCGGCCAGCATGTAGCCGGCGTTGTTGAGCTGCATGGCGACGACGGCGCTTTGGCCCGGCGCTCCCCGGTCGGCGGCCTGGGCGCTATTGGCCAGGTCCAGGAGCATCCGGGTGCCCTCCTCGACGTGGCCGGTCTGCAGGAGGCATTGGGCCAGCAGCCAGCGGTCGGGAGCATCCTGGGCGCGTAGAAGGTCCAGGCCCTCACTGTAGAGGCCCAAAGTCACGCACAGTCCGGGGGCGGTGGTGGAGATGGTGGGGTCCTGCGGCGCCAACTCCAGGGCCCGCCGCAGCGCCCGGATCGCTCCGGGGCGATCCACCGGTCGGTTCTGGATGGCCACGACGGCGTCCTCGAGGTACCTGAGGGCCACGTAGTCGCGGCGCATCTTGTCCGCCGTCCCGCCGCAGCCTGAGGCCAGCAGCACGATGGCGGTCAGGGCCATGCAGGTCACACCGACGCGGAGCCGGCCGCCGGACAGAAGATCGCCACCGCGCACAGACCGGGCGGAGGCAGACGCCCGCGCCGCCCGCGACTGCCTGCAGGGGTGCCGATGGTCCATGGTTGTGGCGGCGGATGGCCTCACGAACGCTTCGTGCCCTTGATCGCCGGCCGGAAGGCGGCCAGATAGTAGTAGTTGAAGCCCACGTAGACGGTCTGCTCAGCCACCGCGGGAGACGAGTAGACTCCGAACGGCGACTTGTGGCGCCAGGTGATCTCGCCGGTCGCCAGGTCCAGTGCATACAGAGCCCCGTCCTTGGAGCCGATGTACACGTGGCCCGTCGAGATGGCCGGAGAGGCCATGATCTCCTCGGAAGTGGGTGTGGCCCAGACGATCTCGCCGCTGTCGCGCCGCACGCCGTAGCAGTGGGTGTTGATGCTCCCGACCACGACGAGGTCCGCCGACAGGGCGGGGGATGAGCGTACCTGGCCCCCGAGATCGCGGCGCCAGAGAAGCTCGCCACTGCGCAGGTCCAGCGCGTACAGACCGTGGTCGTCCGAGCCGCAGTAGATGATGTCGCTATCGACTGCCGGCGAGGAGGACACCGGCGCCTGCGTCTTGTACTTCCACAGCTCCTCGCCTGTTGTGGCGTCGAGCGCCATGATGTGCCCGTCCCAGCATCCGGCCACCGCGATCTGGTTGGCGACGGCCACCGCCGTGCTGATCTCACCGCGGGCCTCACGGCGCCATACCACCTCTCCGCCGGCCACCTCCAGGCATGCCAGCAACCCGCCGCGGGTCCCGAGGTAAAGTGCGTCTCCCTCCACCGTGCACCCGGCGCGGATTGCCGAGCCCAGCGCGGCCCGCCAGCGCTGCTCACCGGAGGAGATTTCCAGAGCGTGCACGGTGCCGTTGAGAGTGCCCACGCACACCATCTCGTGGCTGATGGCCGCCGCGCCCTCGATGCGGTCGGCGGCCTCAAACGACCATCGCGCCGTGCCCTTTCCGGTGTCGATGGCGTACAGGTGCCTGTCCCGCGAGCCGATGTAGGCCGTGTGGTCGCGCACTACCGGAGAGGCGATGACGTGGTCCTTGGTCTCGAATTGCCAGGCCAGCTCCAGGGGTGGCGCCACCTCCTGGTCGGTGAAGCTGCAGTGTGCCGGTGTGCGAGCGAACATCACCCAGGCATCTTCGCCCGCGGAGGCCCGTCGCCTTTGGTCCTCGAGGTCCGCGAGGGCCTCTTTGGCCGCCAGCGCGCCCGTGCTCTCGCCGGGCAGGGCCTCGATCAGGGAGCTCAGCACCTCGGCGGCCTCCGTGAACGCTCGCCGATAGGTGAGGGCGACTCCCAGGGCGTAGCGAAGCTGCCACCGGTCCCTGCCCGTGGCGGCGCGGCGCAGGCTCTTGAGCTCCTTCTCGCCGACGGACAGACGTCCCAGGGCATGGGCCACGTCCCACGTCTGGCCCGAGCCGGAGATGATGGCGCGCAGGAGCATGTCCGGGGCCTTGGGGTCGTCAATCGCCAGCAGGGCCGCGGTGATCTCATCTCTTAGCGGCGGGTCGTTCTCGCCGAAGGCCTCCACGAGCGGCCGCACCGCGCGCCGGGCCCTCGTGTGGGCGATGGCCCGGGCGGCCAGAGCCCGCACTCGCAGGTCGTTGTTCTCCAGCATCCCCAGCAGATGGGCCTCCAGTTGTCCGAGGTACTGGCCCGCCTGATTGCGCACCTCGGAGTCCTCGTCCGTCAGACCGTTAACCAGGTGGCGGATGAGGCGCGGCTCCAGATGGTCCGCCAGTTGCCGGTACGTGCGCTGGCGAACCTCCACGTTGTCATCCCGCATCATCGCGGCAATGAAGTCCGACTTGTCCTGCCCAAGCTCATCGACGCGTTCGAGCCAGTACTGCACATCAATGCCGGCCGACAGCGCGCTGCGCACGAGCAGACGGAGCTGGTCGGGTCCGATGGCGAGGTCCTCGCGGGCGTGGTTGATGAGCTTGAGCTCCTCGGCGTTGACGAGGAGACCAAACTGGGTGAAGTCGTTCATCGCTCGGGTGAGCAGGTCATGCAGGTCGCGGATCATCACCACACCGCCGGCGACCGAGGCCGTGACCTTCTCGGCAAGCACCTCGTGGACGAGCTCGTATTCCCGGGCGCGCCCCTTGCCCACCGGGCGGACGAGGCCGACGTCCACCAGATGGGCCAGGACCCGCTCCAGCGCCTCCTTGTCGGCCTGCACCTCCGCAACCACACGGCCCAGAGGTTGGGCGGCCCTGAGCTCCGACCCGCCAGTGAGGAACGACAGTACCTTCGAGGCCGTGCGGCGCTCCCCCGCCGGCAGCCGCGACAGCGAGCGCTCCAGGTACTTGTCCAGGATGACCTCAGCCCCGCCCAGCTGCTCGTAGGTGCGCTCCGAGATCACTCTGCTCGAGGGCGGACGCGCCTCATACAGCGAGTGGCAGACGATCTGCAACTGCGCCGGCTCCACACCTTCGCGGTACAGATCGTCCACAATGCGGTGAACCAGGCCGCGCTCCACCTGCAGCTCGAAGTTCTGCGCCGGCTTGAGAATCGCGTCTTCGGCCTGCTCTCTGGTCAGCTTGTGCAGGCGGTGCACGTTATGCAGGATCGAGGGGAAGTCGCCCTGCAGCTCGTACACCTCGCCCAGGTAGTCTTCGCGGATGGTGACCACAAGCCGGAAGTGCTCCGGCGCCTGCTCCAGGCACTCCTTGACGGCCTCCCGGAACCTCGCGCGTACCTTCTCGCCGAGTTTGACGAAGAACTCAGCGAACTGGTCCAGGAGGATGATGACCTTCCGCTCGGTGAGCGTCGCGATGCGGGTCACCGTCTCAGCGAGCGTCTCCTCCTCCCCCGGTGGCGAGGGATCGTAGCCGGCCTCCTGCGCCGCCGCCAGCATGGCGGCGCGCAGACTGGCCACCGGGTCCTCGCCGACCCGGGCGTAGCCCACGAGCCAGGGCTTGACTTCCTCCTTGTCCGCTTCCTCCGTCTCTCGGCGCAGGGACGCCATGATGCCCGCCCGCAGAAGAGAGGTCTTTCCCACGGCGATGCGTCCGAAGACCACGGTCAGCGGGTGGTCCTGGATCTTGGCCATCACCGCCTCTACATCCTGCTCGCGCCCGAAGTAGAAGTCCTCATCCTCGGTGTCGAAGTAGTCCAGGAACCGGTAGGGGCCGCCACGAAGCACGGTGAGATCGGTGCGCTGCCCGCGCCGGCGGCTGCGGTGCCGGATCAGTCTTCCGTGCAGCTTGGCGAAGAACTCGTTGAACGAGCCCGGCTCGCGGCAGAGCAGGTGGCGTGAGGAATGGCGGGCGTCCAGGAGGGCCATGACGTGGGGCTGAAGCCGGTGGTACTCGGCGCTGGCCGGGCTCTCGATCTTCAGCTCGTCGTACAGCTCGGCGTTGGCCATGGGGATCATCATGTTGATCCAGAAGATCTTGCCGCCCTCCCGGGGGACCTGCATGAGGAAGGGGTCCTCGCGATCGGTCATGGCCACAAAGACGGAGAAGACCTTGAAAACGTCGGAGATGACGCCTCGGATATCGGCGGCGATCTGACCGACCTCTTCGGGGCCCAGAGGCAGGAAGCCGTGCTCGAGGCTGCCGCCGCACTTGACGATGGCGATGCGGGTGGATTCGGCCAGCGCCACTCGGATGTCGTTGGGCTCGTCGACACCGGCCACCAGAAGATGGTAGTCCTTCTCCGGCTCCATGTGCTGGGCGCGGAGTGCCCGCTCCAGCATGTCGTCGGGCTCCGCCAGGAATATGGCGGAGTAGTAGCCGTCCTTGATGAGCCGTGCCAGGCGCACGTGACCCTCCGCCGGGCGGGACTCGGCGCCCTGGTGCTCGCGGAACAGCCGGCACCTCGTGGCGTGGTCGGGGATCTCGGCGGTCGCCAGCTCCAGCGCGGCGGCCGGGCGGTCGTCCCCCTCCATGTCCCTCAGCCGGTCGCCGGCATGGGCCAGGGCCAACTGGTGGATCACGTCCACTACGGACTTGTCTTCCGGGGGCACCCGCACGGCCGAACCCACGAATAGCGAGTGCTTGCCCAATTGGTGCCGATGCGCCTTCACGTGTTCAGCGATAACGCCGACCATTGAGATGCTCCGCGCAGCCGGGGCCGGGCCGCCTGTAATCGCCGCAGCGGGAAGACCGGAGGCCGGCGAACCCGCCACCGACCCGACACTCGCCGCCGCGGCCTGGCAAAGAGCCCCTCTGAAGAAACACGCCACTCCGGCAGGAGCCGAACGCCTCGGCGCCTTGTGGAGTGGCGAGCGCGCATGCTGGTGGGCCCGGCCGGATTCGAACCAGCGACCAATCGGTTATGAGCCGACTGCTCTAACCGCTGAGCTACGGGCCCCATTGTCCACTGCCTTTTGCGAGTATACCCAACCCGACGGCCACAATGCAAGCCGGGCCCGCCCGCCCATTCCGCGAAGGAGGTGGACCTGCGCCTCAGCCGCCTCGCCAGATTCGACCTCCGGCTCCAGGCCGTTGCGCCCGGCCTCACTCACAAGGCCAAGACGGGTCAAGCCGGCGCCGTACCGCCTACTCCAGATAGTCGCGCAGCGCGCGGTTCCGCCCGGGGTGGCGCAGCTTCTTGAGCGCCTTGGCCTCGATCTGGCGGATCCGCTCCCTGGTCACCTCGAAGATGTGGCCCACCTCCTCCAGCGTCCGGGAGTAGCCGTCCTCCAGGCCAAACCGCAGCTTGAGCACCTCGCGCTCGCGCTCGCTGAGCGTCTCCAGGACCCGCTCCAGTTGCTCCCGCAGGACCAGATTGGAGGCCGCGTCCACCGGAGTGTACAGCTCCTCGTCGGGGACGAAGTCGCCCAGGTGGCTGTTCTCCTCCTCGCCGACGGGGGCCTCGAGAGACAGCGGCTCCGGGGCGATCCTGCGGATCTCGCTGACCCGCTCCAGGGGCATGTCCATTTCGGCCGCCACTTCCTCCAGGGTCGGTTCTCGCCCCAACTGCTGCAGCAACTGGCGTGAGGTCTTGACCAGTCGGTTGATGGTCTCCACCATGTGCACGGGGATGCGGATGATTCGTCCCTGGTCGGCAATGGCCCGGGTGATGGCCTGGCGGATCCACCACGTGGCGTAGGTGCTGAACTTGTAGCCCTTGCGGTAGTCGAACTTCTCGACCGCCCGCATCAGGCCCATATTGCCCTCCTGGATCAGGTCCAGGAAGCTCATGGCCGAACGCCCGGTGTACTTGCGGGCGATGCTCACCACCAGTCTGAGGTTGGCCTCGGCCAGGGCCTTGACGGCCTCCTCGTCCTTGACCTTGAGCACCCCCGGGTCGATGCTGCCGGCGTCTATGCGGTGGTTGATGTACGCCTCAATGGCGCAACGCGGCGCAACGCCGCGGTCCTCATGCTGCGGGCGGGTGGTCACGACCGCCGGACTCTCGTGCTCCGAGGCCGTGTCGAAGTCGATGCAGTAATCCTCCTGCAGGTTGTAGCCGGAGATGCCCTTGATCCCGCCCTTGCCGCCCTTGACGGTGAGCGTGTACCGCATCTCGGCGGCCAGCGGGTGAGCGGGGATGAAGGTCAATCGACGACAGATATCGTCATAGTGGATCTCGCCGGCCACCACGGTATTCATGGCGTCGGTGAGGATCACGCTCTGCTCGCCGATCGTCCCGGGGTCCAGCCGTCTGTCGGTGTCGACCGTGATCGTGGCGCAGACGGAGACGTCTGTCTGCGAGCGGTCGGGGCTGGAGGCCGTCACCCGCGGCGCCGCCTTGCGCTGAGCCGTCGAGAAGGAGCTCTTCACCACTCGCGCCAGAGAGCGCCCCTGCTCGCCGCGCACGCCCTGCTGGCCGCCCTTGATGGTGAGGGTGAACTGGTTGCGGTGCAGAAGTGGCGCGGCGGCCTCCACCAGCACCGTCCATGGCTCTGCCCCAACCCGGGCCTTGGTCTCCACGGCCCGACCCTTCTCGTCCGCCAGGCAGAAGGTCTCCCCGTCCACGGTGCTCGGGTCGACGGCGTCGTCGAACTCCACGACCAGGATCGCCTCGGCCTCGATATCCACGGCCCCGTCCTCGGGCCGTATGGCAGTGACCCGCAGGTTGGCTTCGGCCGGGGCGGCGCGGAATGAGAACACGTGGTCGCCGGGCATGTACCTGCCCACCGCGTCATACAGCCCACTCTCGCCACCCTTGACGGTGACGGTGTACACGGTACTGGGCTCCAGACGTTCGTTGGGCCTGAAGACCAGGCAATTGCGGACGCGGTCGTAGTCCAGGCGCCCGTCGCCCTTCTGGATCCGGCGCGCCAACTCCACCTCCTGTCGCGCCGTGAGCAACGGGACGCGCCCGATGTCGCGCAGGTACATGCGCACCGAATCGTCGATGGGGACGGCTTCCAGGTGGTCCAGCTCGTCGTCGGACAGCTCCTCGATGACCTCCTCCTCTTCCTCCTCTTCGTCCTCGTCGACCACCCGCACTCCGGCATCGACGAACATCCGGTAGACGTCCTCAATGTCGGCGGTGTCCAGGTCCTCGATCTCACTGAGGCCGTCCTGTATTTCCGCATAGGTTACGGTGCCCGTCCTGCGCCCCTTGCGCAGGAGCGCGCGAACTTCGGGCAACTCGTGGATTTCGGCGTCCTTCCCCTCTGCCAAACAAACTCAACTCCCTTCGTCTAGAGCCCGACGCACCCGGCACTACTCGTCGAACGGGTCCTCGGGCTCCGCAGCCTCTCCATACTCGTCGGCTGGCTCCGGCTCTTGCTCCGTTCCCGCGGCGACCTTCGGAAAGTCGGCCTTCATCGGGATCTGGGGCGTGGCCGTCTCCTTGTTCACGGCCCCCGGGACGGTGGCGTATGCCAGACCGCCCTTGCCGTGCAATCTGGCCATCAGCGTCTTGTACAGCACCATGTCGGGATCGTCGGGGTCGACGGCGCCGCTGTTCACCTTCGCCACGACCCGGGCCTGCAGGGCCTGGAAGTCCTCCACCATCTGGGGCTCCGGAACGTCGTCGGCCGCCGGCACGCTGTATGTCGGCGTGTGGCCGCCGCTTTGGCGGTACTGTATCAAGTTCTCGATACTTAGCCGCAGGACCTCCTCGTCTACCTCCGCCACTTCCTGCAGCGCCAGTTCCGCCGCCGCCGCCCGGGCCGGGCAGTCCTCGGGGAGACCCTCGAGGACGACCTGCGCCGAGTACGGGCGGCCCTCCTGCAGTGCGTTCGCCAGGCGGTCGGCGACCTCACGATAGGCGGGCTCGGTGAAGTGCGCCGGGGTCAGCCGTTGACACAACTGCCGGGCAACGAGCTCTGAGCTCAGCGCCCAGCACAGAAGCTCGCGCTGCGCATCCATGAGCCCCGCCGGCACCGAGGCCCCCGACCGCGCCACGGTCTCCACCAGGTAGGTGCGGTCCCGGGTGGACGTCCGGCGTGTCGAGATGCCCGGTGTGCGCTGGCTCCCGCGGCGCTCCAGCTCCAGACGGAGCGCACGCTCCATGCCCTCCACTCGTCCCGGGACGCCGCGGCCCCAGAGGTCGGCGGCCTTGGCGATGAAACGGTCTCGCCGCGTGCGGTCCGGCACGCGGAGCAGAACATCCACGGCCTCCTGAGCGGCCCGGGTCGCCCCCTCCGGCCCCTCGGCCTCATGGCGGGCGAACTTCAGTTGGATCTCGTACTCCACGGGTGTGGTACGATTCGCTAGTACCCGCCGGAAACCTTCCGCTCCGTCACGCTTCACACATTCGTCCGGGTCCAGGCCCGGGGGCAGGATGACGATCTTGACCTCCGCCGTGCAGGCCTCCAGCATCGGGATGTTCCTGGCCGCCGCGTTCATCCCCGCCGCATCGGCATCATAGGCCAGGATGATCTCATCCACGTACCGTGACAGAAGGTCCAGATGGTCTTTGGTCAGCGCCGTGCCGAGGCAGGCCACGACGTTCTCGATCCCCGCCTGGTGCAGGGCCAGCACGTCCGTGTACCCCTCGACGATGACTGCCGACTTCTCCCGCGTCATGGCCGGGCGAGCCAGATGGATGGCGTAGACATTCTGGCCCTTGTGAAACATGGACGTGTCGGAGGTGTTGAGGTACTTGGCCGGGTCCTCGGAGGACAGGGCACGCCCGCCGAACCCGATCACACGCTCACTCACATCGATGATGGGGAACATCACCCGGTTGCGGAACACATCGTAGTGCCCGCCGCCGTCTCGAGCCCTGGCCAGCCCCGCCTCGGCGGCCAGGCTCTCGTCCACGCCCTTCTGGCGCAGATGCCGCAGCAGGCCGTCCCAGCTCTCCAGCGCGTAGCCCAGCCGGAACTTGCGAATTGTCTCGTCGCTGAACTGGCGCCCTCTGAGGTACTCAAGGCCCGGCCGGCCGGCCTCGGAGCGCAGCAGCGCCTCGAAGTAGTCGGCCGCCATGGCGTTGGCGCGCCGCAAAGTCTGGCGCCTCTTGGAGCGCGCCTCGTCGCCGGGCGAGCTATGCCATACCAGACCACAGCGCTCGGCGAGCCGCTCGGCGGCCTCCGGGAAGGTCAGGCCCTCGATCTTCATCACGAAGCTGAACAGATCGCCGCCGGCGCCGCACCCGAAGCACTTCCAGACCCCCAGATCGGGGCTGACGTAGAACGAGGGCGTCTTCTCCTGATGGAACGGGCAGCGGCCACGCAGGCGGCTGCCGGCCCGCTGCAGGTCCACATACTGGGAGACCAGCTCGTCGAGCTTGATTCGTCGCCGGATTTCCTCTTTGATGGCTTCGCTGTCCATGCTCGCTCGTACCCGCTGAGTGCCCGGCGAGAGGGCGGGCCGGCTCCCTCAGGGCGGCTTGGGAGCCGCCCCGGACGAAGGCCGCGGCCGGTTGGTCTCCCCATGACTTCTTCGCCGGTACTCCTGTGGCTCCTTCACTGCACAGCGCGTCACCCAGGTTTGCCACCTGAGTCGTGGGTCACCGGGCACAAGACAGAACATCGGCCGGGGGCCCGTCGCCTCCGCCAAGACCCGCGGGAACGCGAGGTGGCCTTGCGGCGACAGGCCGCGCAGTCTGTCCTCCGTCGTGATGGACCGGGTGCCTGTTGCCGCGGGGACGAAAAGAGCCTCACGGGGGGCGTCGGGGAAGACGACGACGGTGGCACTGGAAACGCTCGCAAGGACACGAGGGCGCCCCCGTCGGGGGCGCCCTGATGCCGATCCCAGTCAGTTGTGTCCGGCGGTGACGGCATCGAAGGCCGCTACATTGGCCCTCCCGGCATGCCCCCACCCATGGGGCCGCCTGCGCCGGGCATGCCCCCGCCCATCGGACCCGCGCCAGGCATGCCGCCCATGCCCATGTCACCCGCTCCGGCTCCGGCGGTGGCCGCGCCGGGCAGCCCCGGTCCCGGTGGGCGCATTTCGGGCTCCCAGATGTGGATGCGGACGACCTTCATATCCAGCAGCAGAAACTCGATGTTCGCGGCCCTGCCGTAGTGCAGGATCAGGTCCCGCGAGGCGTTGGCGATACCTCCGCCCACTGTGGGCCCGGCTCCGCCACGACTGGCCACCCAGCGGCCCGGCTCGTACGAGCTGCTTCTCTCAGGGTAACCGTAGCGGCTGATGACCTGCTTGTAGTCATCCCCCAGCTTGATCGATCGGTGTGGGGCCCAGCCGGCGGTGCGGGCAAAGCCGCACTTCTCCCCCGCCACGGCGATGGCAGCCACATACCCATCGCGGTCCAGGATGAAGCCCAGTACGACGGCGCCCTTCTTGTAGACCCACAATGTCTCTTGGCCCTGCATGGGCATCCACACCGGTGCCGCCCAGTCCGGCACATTGGAGCGGAAGAACCGCTTGGCCGAGGGTGGGTCTCCGCTGAGGCCGCCCGAGGTGCCACCCGTCGTCGCCCCCGCCGCCGGCGTGCCTCCGGCCTGTCCGGCACCCATTCCCCCGAGCATGCCCATCATCGCTCCGGCCAGGCCGCCCATGCCGGCTTCCGCCCCGCCCATATCCTCCATGCCTGCTCCGGGCCCCATACCGCCGCCCGGCCCACCTGCGCCCGGTCCCATACCGCCCCCGGGTCCCATGCCTGCTCCGGGTCCCATACCCGGCATACCGCCGGCCTGACCGCCCGGTCCCTGAGCCCCACCGGCTCCGGCACCGGCGGCCGGGCCGCCGCCTCCGGCGCCCTTGACCACGCCGTCGGGCTGTCCGTACACCTCAAGCACGTGCATCGCGTGCTGTCCCAGGCGTATCCCCGCAAGCTGGACCTCATTGGCCCAGGCACCCGTCGTACAAAGGAGCATGGCTGTGCACCCGATGAGGGCGATGCAACTTACCACAGGCGGCCGCCGGATGGACATTAGGCTAGCGCCCCTTTCAGGGGAGAGGACTTTGGTGGGCTCTGGCCGGGTCGGGCCGGAAACTCAGGTAGTACAAGAAGCCGGCGAAAGGTACCTGGAGGGCCGAATTAGGTTGGGATGCACTTCCAGACCGGGCCGGATGGGTCCCGTCTTTGTGTCTTGAGCACAAATCCACCCATTCGGCCCCTCCGTGCGTCCGTCTTGCCATTCCTGCATGATCTGCGTGGCATGCCCGACCTACACTAGCGCCGGAAGCCCGAGGGCGCTCCCAGTGCCGCGGGCAGGCCGGCTCGTGGAACGCCGGGTGCAGGAATACGGCCCAGGCCCGCAGCGGGCACCCGGACCGGAGCGGCCGGGCGCAGGTCGACTTCCCAGATGTGGATTCGCCGAACCTTCATGTCGCGAAGGGTGAAGGTGATGTTCTGCATCTCGCCGTAGTGCAGGGTGGTGTCCTGGGAGAAGCCGTCGCCGGGCTCGACGCTGGTCTCCGCCGGATAGCCGTAGCGGTCGATGACTCGCTGGAAGCTGTCACCCAGCTTCACGGTGCGCACAGGCTCGCCCAGCGCGGTGCGGACCCAGTCGCACTTCTTGCCCCCGGCGGCGATGGACACCACGTAGCCATCGCGGTCGAGGACGAAGCTGAGGGCCACGTTTCCCCGGCGATAGAGCCACATGGTCTCATTGGTTCTCATCTCGACTTGGGCGGGTGAGGCCCAGTCGGGGAGTTGACGGGCCTGGGCGAAACGAGTGGCCTGGGGGCCGCCACGGCCGGCGCCTGCTCCGGCGCCCTGGGCACCGGGGCCCGCGCCACCGCCGGGCATTCCGGGGCCGCCGCCGCGGCTCTCGCCGCCGCCGGGGCCGCCACCCATGCCGGGCATGCCGGCGCCGCCGGTCAAAGCGCCCATGATGCCGGCGAGACCGGCACCGAAGCCCTCAGGGCCGCCTCCGCCGGGAGCGCCGCCCATGCCGGGCATGCCCGCACCCGGGCCTGCTCCGGGACCCATCTCGCCGCCGGCACCCGCACCGGCGCCGCCCGCGGCGCCGCCGCCGGCCGAATAGCTGGTGATGCTGCCGGGGCCCTCGGAGCCGTGGATAACCGCCTGCGGCTGGCCGTACACCTGCAGGACGTTGAGGGCGTGCTGGCCTAGACGGATGCCTGCGAGCTGTACCTCGTCGGCACACACAGGCGCGACATTCAATACGGTGACCGTTAGGGCTGCAACTGCGAAGAGGGCCAGAAGCGAAATCCGGCATCTTTGCATCGGCCAGGACCCCTTTTGGTGACGCCTGATGAAGCGGAATTCGGACCAATAGCTGCTTGCCGCCACCCCGCTACCCGTCCCCCCGACGCACGCACAAAGATAGGCAAACCCCGGCGCACGGCCTGCGTCGGCCAGAGTATAGCACACTTGCTTGCAGCGCGCAACGGAACCGCAACCACAACTCAGCCGCTGACCGCGGACTGGCAGAACCCGTCGCTCAGCGGTCTGCCGGTACATTCGCCTCGCCAAGGACCCCGGCCTGCTCCTGTGCGCTCACTCGTACAAACAGGCCGCGAGCTATCTTGCGCTCCCACGCATCCCGGGCATGCTCACACAAGGAAACCATGGCCGTGTAGGGGTCGGCAAAGCTCACCTGATCGCCCCGTGCCTCCGCCGGTAGTCGCTCAGCTACGTCCGCAAGCCGCGATGTTCCGAGCCTCACCGTCCGTGTCCACCCCGGGTCATCCAGGGTGTGGCGAGTGGTGACCACCGATACCGCCCGTCGGTCCGGTCGGAGCATCGTCCCGTACAGACCCGCGCTACGTACCGGCGGCGCAGCGGCCGATGCCTGTACGCGAGTGTGTATGCGGCGCCCGGGATCCGCTTGTGGTCTTTGCACAGCGCCCAGTAGGTCCCGGCGTCGCGGAACACGGGACTGAGAGGCAGCGGCGGTCGCACGAAGCCGATCGGCGAGCAGTCCAGCTCGGCGGCGGCGGCAACGGCGGGCGCGAGCCGCTCGCGGCTCTCCTCCGTTAGCGCCCGTTCGTCACAGATGCGCTCGAGCACAGGATCGGGCAACCAGACACGGTAGCCGCGCTTGCCCACCCGCTTGAACACCACGCCCACCACGAACCCGGCGGGGCCGCCCATGCGCCAACACTCGCCGAGCGTGGCACCTCGGCAGCACAGCCGCCAGAAGCGCGGCCGAGAAGTCCGGCCGGTCCGTTGCCTGTCATTCCTCGCCATCTCGCGCGCGAGATAGCGAGGAATCTCGCTGAACGCCAGGAGATTCTTCGAGCTGCTCCCTCCGGGAGCGGACGCTCTCAGAATGACATTCCCGGCGAGCGTGGGGTTGGCGGCCGGACTTCTGGACGCCGGGCTCGATCATGGCCGGGCCTCCGCCGGCCCTCTGTGCGCAACTTCCGGCAGACTGCTCGGTCAAACAAGCTGAAATGAGAGACCTCCTCCATAGACCCCACATTTCCCCATTTGCAGGCAGGTTCCTGCCCGCAATCCTGATCTTTCTTGTACTGGCGGGCGAGTCGCATGCCGCCTGGATCACGGACTCCGCGGGCCGGCGCGTGTTCGTCCGCGGGATCGCCTACGCGCCGTATCATCCCACGGAACTGTGGGCACTCTCGCGCCATACCCAGGGCACCGACCATCACTTGATCCGCGAGTTGGGGGCCAACTGCCTGATCACCTGGCGTCCCACCACGTACGAGGAAATGGAGCTGTGGCACAAGCAGGGGATGTACACCATCCCCCAGGTGATCTACCAGCCGCCGCGGCTATCTATCTTCGCCGACGGTTACGAGGCACCCATACCCGTCTACGCGGACGACGTGAACCGGCGCGGCATGCGGGAGGCCGCCCGCGACATGGGCAGCGCGTTGAAGGGCAACCCCGGACTGCTGGCCGTGAGCATGGGCAATGACTATGCCTGGAGCGCCTACAGTGGCGGCCTGGGCTTCGCCTACGGCGGCTATGATGACATCACCCTCCGGGCCTTCCGGGCGAACCTCAGGAGCCGATTCGGGACGGTGGACGCCTTCTGCCGCCGCACGGGCCAGGAGCTGGCCACCTTCGATGATGCTCTGCCGCCGCCGGGCCTCAGCCCCCTGCCCATCTTCTGGGAGTGGTGGGTGTTCATGCGCGACACCTTCAGCGCGTATCTGCAGGTGGGCAAGGAGGGCCTGCGGGCGGTGGGCTGCGAGGCCCCGACCACCTACTGCCAGCCGTACGGCGTGCGCTGGGACCCGGCCTCCCAAGGTGGCGAGCTGCCGGCGATGGATATCGTCAGCGGCAACATCTTCTACAGCCAATCACTGGACTGGGGGCTGTTTTGCGCCGACGTCAACCGGCTGATCTCCGGCGCCAACGGCCGACCCGTCCTGGTCACCGAAACCGGTGCCCATACGCTCTACTCAGAGCGCGAGCTGGCGCCCCGGAAGATCAAGCAGAGTGTGGCCTGCGTGCTTCTCCATCCCGAGGTCGCCGGAGTCGGCATCTACGAATACTGCGACGAATGGCATCGCAGCGGCAACCCGGAGAAACAGGACGACACCGACGCCCGGGAGCACTGGGGATTGGTCACCGGACACCGCGACCAGAAGCCCACCTTCGGCGCCGCCGCCGAGATGCTGCGCTTCATCCAGCGCAACGAACAGCGGCTGCAACAGTGGCAGTCACGCCCGGAGGTGCTGGTCAGTCAGCAGGAGCTGGACTGGTGGCGTCTGGGCGGTCGCGACGGCTCCTTCTACCAGCGCGTCTGCACCGAGCTCTATCGCCGGGGCGTATCGTTTCGCACAGTGGGCAACGAGGGCCTTCTCAAGCTGGACCCCGCAAGCTGCCCCCGCCTGATCCTCTGCGACAGCCTGCTGTACGGCACCCCGGACGGTCGGCAGGGCGCCGCCCGCAGTGTGGTGGAGTACATCGAGAAGGGCGGCGATGTCCTGTACATCGCCCGGGAGCCGTGGCGCCAGTTGTACTCACAGGCCTTCGTGCCGGACGAGCTCGTCCCCGCACCGGACGGAGCGCCTCTGAACTGTGACTACGGAGCCGGCCACCTGACGCTGATCCCCACCTACGGGCTGGACGAGCGGGCCCTGCGCTCGGTGGTTGAGGACTACCTCGGGCAGGAGCTGCAGGCCCGTCCCGTGCGTGCCCTGACGGCGCCCGAGGAGCGTCCGGAGGTGTTCTGGCGCGTGTTCGCGGACGACGGCGGGCTGTGGATGCTGGTGGTCAATGTCGGCAAACAGAGGGTCCCGCGGCTGGAGTTGGAGCTGGGGGAGGGCATGGAGGCCGGGCGCACCCACGTGCGCGGTGCCGATGGAGCCCGCATGGCGCGTGAGAACGGTCGCGCCTTCCTGCTCGACCTGGAGACCTATGCGCTGATCCACCTGGGTCCGGAGCCGGGGCCCGTGGCCCCCACGCCGGTAACGGAACCCGGGACAGAGCCGGCGGCCGAACCCGTGACGAGCCCCCAGACAGAGCCGGTGGCCCCGACACCGGGGCCGGACCCCAAACCCAACGGCCCCCCGGCGGGGACGGTGGTGACGCCGGTGGGGTAGGGGTGGCCGGCAGCGGCCCATGGCGCGGCGCAGGCGCCCGTCCTGCGGCGGCGGCCTCGGCGCGGGCCGGTCTCTCGCCGCCGTCTGCCGTTTGCCGCGTGCCGCCGCTCCGCCGCTTCTCCCCCCACAAGGTCCCTCCCCGTCTCGGGGCGAAGTACCCCTCGGTCACACGACTGACCTTCCACCACAAAAAGGGGCGTACACGATGTCCGAGCTCAAGATCGCCGTCATGCTGGGCAACCTCCGGATGGATCGCTACGAGGCGATGGAGAAGGTTGTGGAGATGGGAGTGCCCGGTATCCACATAACCGCCGGGGGCGACTGGGATGCCCGCACAATGGACAGTCAGGCCCGCAGAGACCTGGTCAAGCACGTCAGGGGCCTGGGCCTGGAGATCTCCGCCATCTCCTGCTGGGGAGGTCAGGTGGACCTCACCGTCGAGGACAACTGGGACGAGAACGTGGAATGGGGCTGCCAGAACCTCGAGCTGGCCGCCGATCTGGGCTGCGGGATCTGGCAGGGCCACTGTGGCATCATGCCTGAGGACACCTCGGACATCAGGTGGGAGCGCATGGTGGACGGCATGGCCAGGATGGCTGTGCGGGGCGAAGCCGTGGGGGCCTGCCTGGCCATCGAGACCGGTCCCGAGCCGCCCTACGTCCTGCGCCGTGTCATCACCACCGTGGGCAGCAAGGCCATTCGTGTCAACTGGGACCCGGCGAACATGATCCTGTGGGGCGCCCGGTTCTGCAAGGATGCCGGCGAGCAGTACCATCGCGAGAAGTGGATCGAGAGGTTCCAGCCCAACGAGGGGGCCAGGGCGCTGGCCGACGTGATCGTGCACACCCACGCCAAGGACGCCCTCGTCCATGAGGACGGCACCCGTCAGGAAGTTCCGCTGGGCCAGGGCTGGGTGGACTGGCCGCGCTATGTGGGCTACCTGCGCGAGGCCGGGTACGATGGATACTTCGCCATCGAGCGCGAGACCGGTGAGGACCCGGTGGGCGACATTCAGAAGGCCGTGGACTTCCTGCGCACGCTGTAGCGGCCCCATCGGCGCGGTACAGGCCGGCGCCCGAGAGCCCCCGGCCCTCGCCGTGCTCCTTTGATCCCGGCGGCCGCGCCGCGACGCGGAGAGGCCGCCGGTGAGATCAAACGCGTGCGTCCGCCTCTGCGCGGCCGGGAGCGTCATCTTGGCCCCCGCGCAAGGCGGGCGACTACGGCAAGCGCCCCTGCGCTGTTTCGGCACCGTGTTCGGTAGGAGTGGTCCTATGCTGCGTGTCCTGCCCCTGTTTGCTCTGACCGCGTGCCTGCTGTCTGCTCCCTCGTGGGCCGCGGACCCGATGATCACGCGCCACGCCAATCTGGGCGCCACCATCATCGTCTCCAATGTGGACCGCTATGAGTTCGAGGACTTCGTGGCGGCCCTCAAGCCCCGATTCGTGGAATGGGTGGATGTCTCGACGCCCAAGCAGCAGGTCCCGACCATGCCGGAGCCTGTGGTGTTCATCATCTTCCTGATCCGCTCGGACAGGGAGGGTGTGGACCTCCACGAGAGCTGGCACGAGGATTACCCGGCCAACCTCAGCGGCATCGCACGCTGGAACATCGAGCTGGCGGCCCGCCACCTCCCCGCCCCGGATCAGAAGCCGCCTCGGGAGAGCCTCCTGATCAAAGCCCCAACGGAACCATTGCTGCGGGCCGCGGTGGCCGAGGCCTTCCGGTTTGGGAGGTTCCCGGAGAATCGCCCGATCACCCACAACGTGATCGACCTGCGCCCCTATCCTTCCGTGGCCTGCATGCCCTCCGTCGCCGGCCCGGGGGCCGAAGCCGTCGGCAATGCGGCGGAGGTCGGTCTGTACCGCGGCCTACTGGACCTGCGGGCGTTCCGGGTGGTGGGCAGGGACAACCCGATCATCACCGATGGGGTATCGTTCTCCACCCAGGACCAACTGCAGCGCCTGGGTCGGCAGCTCGCGGTGCAGGCCGTCACCTTCGCCGAGATCGGTGAGGCCAAGACCCAGTGCAAGGAGACCATCGAGTACAAGACCACCAGCCGCAGGGGTATCTCCCCCGAGCGTCAGGCCGAGTTCGACCGCTGGGCCGCCCAGGAGCGCGCCGCCGGGCGCGAGGTGAAGAAGGACCGCCCCGACCCGGACATGGTCTGGGCCGCTCAGTTCCGAGAGCGCCTGTACACCACCACCGTCTCCGGCCGTGTGCTGTTCGTCGGTACCGGCACGGGCGACGTCGTCTTCGTGTTCGAGGTTTCCGGGTCCACCGAGGTCGAGGAAGCCGACGAGCCCCGGGACCGCGACTATCGCTGGTACCGCATCGAGGATACTCGGTCCTCGTCACGCCTGCGGACTCGGGAGTACCGGGACGACCTGCGGGTCGTGGACGCGGCCCAGCTCGCCTCCGGGAAGCTCACGGAGTTCGCCTCCCGTCTGGCGGCCCGCGCGATCCTCCCCGTGCCCGGCCGCGAGCCCGACAGGCCGTCGCAGACCGACCCCACCGGCCCCACGGCCAAGATACTCAGTGTCGACGGCAGCAGCATCTTCCTCAACCTTGGCTCCGATGCCGGCGTACAGGAGAAGGACAGCTTCAGCCTCTTTGCCGACAAGCAGCTTCGCGACCCGGACACCGGGGAGGTGGTGGAGACGATCCGGACCCGCGTTGCCCGCCTCGAGGTGGTGGAAGTCTTCACCAGGGTCTCCCGCTGCGAGCTTGTGCAGGCCGCCGAGGGCGTGAAGCTGGAACCCGGCATGCTCGTGAACAGGGACTGAAGGCGGACATGACACAGGCCTCGATGGTTGTCTTGGTCCTCAATAGCGGTTCGTCGTCCATCAAGTACCGGCTGATCGACATGCCGTCGGGGCAACCCCTGGCCCGCGGTGTCCTGGAGCGTGTGGGCACCCCGCAGGCCTGTCTGACCCACCAGTGTGGCGACCGGCCGCCTGTGGTGATCGCGGAGCCCATCCAGACCCACCGGCACGGCATCGACCGGCTGCTCGGCCTCTTGACGGCACCGGAAGCCGGGCCGCTGGGCGGCCTGGATGAAGTGGACGCCGTCGGCCACCGTGTGGTGCATGGGGGTGAGCAGCACTGGGATTCGGTGCTCGTGACGCCCGCAGTGCTCGAGTCGCTGCAGTCCATCGCCGACCTGGCCCCCCTGCACACCCCGCCGAACCTCGCCGGCATCCGGGCCTGCCGGGACGACCTCCCCGGCAGGCCCCACGTGTGCGTGTTCGACAACGGTTTCCACCACACCCTCGCTCCCGAGGTGTACACCTACGCCCTGCCCTACGAGCTCTGCCACAGGTACCGCATCCGCCGCTACGGCTTCCACGGCATCGCCTTCCGCTCCGCTCACGAGCGGGCCTCGGAGCTACTGGGCACCTCCAGCGCCGAGATGCGGGTCGTCACCCTGATGCTGGGTAGCGGCAACACGGCCAACGCCTGCGACCGCGGGCGCTCGGTGGAAGTCAGCACCGGCTTCACGCCCCACGAGGGCCTGGTGCAGAGCACTCGCGCGGGCGATCTGGACGCCGCCATCATTCCCTTCCTGATGGACAGGGAGGGCCTCACGACGGCGCAGGTCACCGACATCCTCAACCGCCGCAGCGGCTGGCTGGGCATCTCCGGAGTGAGCCAGGACCTGCGCGATGTGATCGCCGCCGCCGAGGCGGGCAATGAGCGGGCCGGGCTGGCGCTGGATGTGCATGCCCACCGCGCCCGCAAGTACGTGGGCGCCTACGCGGCCACCATGGGCGGCGTTGATCTGCTGATCTTCACCGGGACGGTGGCCGAGAAGTCGGCCGCCGTGCGCGAGCGCATCTGCCGGGGACTGCAGTTCATGGGCCTGGCGCTCGACCCGGCCGCCAATGCCGCTGTCGAGGGCGAGGGGATCATCTCCACAGCCGACAGCCCGGCCAAGATCGTGGTCACCGGCGTGGACGAGGAACTGGTGATCGCCAGAGATACCCAGAGGGTGGTGGGACGGCGGTGGTGACGGCGGTGGTGACGGCGGTGGTGACGGCGGTGGTGACGGCGGTGGCAACGGCGGTGGTGACGGCGGTGGCAACGGCGGTGGCAACGGCGGTGGCAACGGCGGGAACGGCTGACGGCGGGGGGCCTCGCGGCGGTAGTGAATGCGCGGGAGGAGCGTAGGGCAGGATGGCGATGAGTGGAGTGGCGGGGCAGGACGGCGGGCTTGTCTATGGACACGATCCCCGCGCCAACCGCGTGGTCTCGGGCCTCTTGCTTGCCGGCTGCCTGACGGTGCTCTTGCTGTCGGCGGTTCTCACCCCCAGCGAGAGGGGCTGGGGCACGCACCATGAGCTGTATTTCGCCCCCTGCCTGTTTCACCTGTTCACGGGGCTGCCCTGCCCGTTTTGCGGGATGACAACGGCGTTCACGCACATGGCCCGGGGGGAGGTTGCGGCCGCCTTTGGCTGCCATGTGCTGGGGCCTGCTGTCTACGGGCTGACGTGGGTACTCGCGGCCCTCGGGCTGTGGGGCCTCATCCGCGGCCGCTGGCCGGTGCCGCGCTTCGCCATGGGGGCCACGTTCCACCGCTTCGTGATCGCGGTGCTGCTGGTAGGGTGGATCGCGAACCTGGTGAGGTAGCGCCCGGGAGCGGGCCAAGGAAGGGCTCCTGCTCGCCCCGCCGGCCCGGCAGGCCTGCTCACCGGCAGGACGCACCACACCATCGTCGCAGCGTCGGCACAACAACAAGGCAGACAGATTGATGCAGGCATTCGCCGCCACTGAAGAGAAGCAGGCCGCGCGCGCGGAACGCCTCACGGCGCGCGCCGTATTGCTCGGCCTGTTCTTGATCCCCTTCAATGCCTGGTGGCTCACGCAGATCGAGTACGTGCGCTACTCGGACAATGCCACCACCTCGGCCTTGTTCTTCAACTGCATCGCGATCCTATTCGCTCTCCTGGGCATCAACCGCCTCGTTGCCCGGTTGGCCCCGGGCCGAGAGCTGGCGCGCACCGAGCTTCTGACCGTCTACATCATCCTCGTGGTGGCCAGTGCCCTGGGCGGTCACGACCAACTCCAGATCCTGTTCACCACGCTGAGCTGGGTGTTTCGCAATGCCACGCCGGAGAACGGCTGGGCCGAGGAGATCATCCCCTTCGTCCCGTCTCACCTGGTGGTCTCGGATCCGGAGGCCATCGAGAAGCTGTACCTGGGCGGCTCCAGCCTCTACGCCCCCGGCAGGCTGAAGCTGTGGCTGGGACCGCTGGCCTGGTGGTCTCTGTTCGCCATGGGCGTCGTGTTCACCATGTACTGCCTGATGTCGATGTTCCGCCGCCAGTGGGACCGCGAGCGACTGAACTACCCCATCGCCCAGCCGGCCCTGGAGATCACGGCTCCGAAGGCGGCGCTCACCGGCAGCCCGCTGTTCTGGGCGGCCTTTGGCATCGCGTTCGCCATCCAGATGCTCCGTCTGGCCCACAACATCTGGCCCGCGGTGCCGACGCTGAACATCGGGGTGCACAACTACACCTTCCGTGGCATGCCGCTGTCGGCCGCCGGCGCGATTCCGATCTCCTCGTACCCCTTCAGCTATGGCATGGCGTACCTCTTGCCGATCCAGCTCGCCTTCTCGTGCTGGTTCTTCTTCTTCCTGGCGCGGCTGGAGCTGGTGGTGACGGCCATGCTGGGCCATCAGCAGTGGGGGCGGTTCCCGTACGTGCAGCAGCAGGGGGTGGGCGCGTATTTCGGGGTTGCGCTCTTCGTCCTGTGGGCGGCCCGCGACCATCTCAGGCGCATGTGGCTGGCGGCCGTCGGCGCCTCCCGCGACCCGGGCGAGGACGAGCCGCTCCCCGCCCCTTTGGCGGTGTGGGGCTTTTTGCTCGGGCTGGCGTTCCTCATCGGCTTCGCCATCGCCGCCGGCATGCGGCCGCTGTCGGCGGTGTGTTTCTTCGGCCTGTTCTTCACGACGGTACTGACCCTGGCCCGCATCCGCGCGGAGCTGGGCCTGCCCACCATCGAGCTGTACCAGGTGGGCGCCGACGACATCCTGCAGAACGTTGCCGGTGGCGCGGCGTGGTCGGCCCGGGACCTCACCGTGATGAGCCTCAACTTCTGGCTGGTGCGGACCCACCGCCAACTGCCCATGCCTCTACAGGGCGACTGCATGCGCATCGCCCAGCAGTCCGGCCTGAGCCTGCGCGACCTTTCCCCTGTGGTGATGCTCGCCTCGGCCGTCGCCATTGTCGCGGCCTTCTGGGCGTACCTACATGTGATGTACCAGGTGGGCTACGAGTCGGCGAAGTTCACCGGCCCCGCGGGCTGGGCCTTCGGCAATGACCCGTGGCGGAAGCTGGACTCGTGGCTGGCCAATCCGAGAGATGTGGATTGGGGCGCCACCGGGGCGTACGTGTTCGGCATCGGGTTCACGCTGTTTTTGGCCGCCATGCGCACCCAGTTCACCTGGTGGCCTTTCCACCCGGCGGGCTATCTGGTCTCCGGCAGCTTCGGCCTGTTTCGCCTCTGGGTGCCCATCTTCCTGACGTGGCTCACCAAGAGCCTGCTTCTGCGCTATGGCGGCATGTCGGCGTACCAGAAGGCGCGACCCTTCTTCTTCGGGCTGATCTTCGGGGAGTTCGTGGCCGCCTTCCTCCGCACCGTCATCGACCTGGTCTTCAGCCTCTACCTCCCGGCGGAATCCGGCGTCGGGGGGCTGTGATGTGCCCGGGGAATGGGGCGGGCACAGGAATTGCAGGGGGACCGGCAGCCGATGAACTGTGCGGGATGCCCGGCGCTGGCGACCGACGGGGCTCCGCGCATTGGGGCAGGGTGACTGGTCATGTCCGAGTGCGTCTACATCGACGATTGCCGTATCCTGAAGAGCTTCCGCACCGAATCGGTCAGGGAATACTGGCGGGAGACGCAGTGCCAAGACGCCGGGCCGGAGTGCGCCTGCCGCAAGCTGTACGAAAGTGGTAACTGGCCCCTGATCGAGCTCTTGACCCGTGACCAGGAGCCAGAGACCGCGCCTGCCGTAGCCGGCGAGGGCCTGGCTGCATAGGCGCGGGCCGAAAGCACTCTACAGCAGGTCGATGGCCGCCAGAGCCTTCGTATTGCGCAGGATCAGCTTGCCGTCGGCCACGATCGGGGCCGTCCAGCTCTGTCCGCCCAGCGGATTGATCCGCCCCAGCTCCCGGTATGCCTGCGGGTCGGCGGCGACCATCACCACATCGCCGCCCTTACCGTCCACCGCCAGTATCACCCCGTCGACGTAGACTACTCCGCCCTTCTCGAACCCCTGCTGCTTCCACGTCGCCGAGCCGTCCTGAGGGTTGAGGCAGACCAGATTGCCCGGATCGCTGGTGCCGTAGAGGAACCCGTTGACATACACGGGGGTGTTGAAGTGTGACTGGATCTCCGGCGTCTTCCAGGCTGCGCTTGCGCCGGAGGCCTGGATCTTGAAGAGCCCGCAGCCCGTGTGGTAGCCGCTGGTGACGAAGACGAAGTCCTCCATGACGATGGGGATGGCGGCGTTGACATCG
>Ga0334885_1000495_pt1 | contig 67690 bp, 46 predicted proteins | sample GraSluR1_MG_8_FD_207233 | JGI IMG/M metagenome (GOLD analysis project Ga0334885, IMG submission 207233) | Sludge microbial communities from methane-producing bioreactor in Wageningen University, Netherlands - Granular Sludge_31_05-R1 | ecosystem: Engineered > Bioreactor > Anaerobic >...
TGAACTTGGCGCAGCTGCTCGCCTGAGACGTTCCGCAGGGAAGGGTACCTGGGTTGAGTGAGTACCTCCCTGCCTCCCTCTCAGGTGCCAATATGCTCCACCAATACTCGAACAATCACCGCGCAAGCGTGCGCGCTTGCCCTCGCCGCGCGAACCCGCGTATACTGGCGATGACGTTGGCGGAGGGGCCAATCGCAAGAGCGATGGGGAGGGACGAGATGAGCGAACACACCGGGCAAGAGACCACTGTTTACCAGGACCCCGGCCGTCCGCTGGAGGAGCGGGTGCGCGACCTGATCGGGCGCATGACGCTACAGGAAAAGATCTCGCAGATGGTACACGATGCGCCCGCCATCGAGCGCTTGGGCGTGCCCGCGTACAACTGGTGGAACGAGTGCCTGCACGGGGTCGGGCGCGCCGGGATCGCCACCGTGTTTCCCCAGGCCATCGGCATGGCGGCCACCTGGAACCCCGAACTGATCCACCGCATGGCCACGGCCGTCTCGGACGAGGCGCGCGCCAAGCACCACGAGTTTGCGCGCCAGGGCGACCGGGGCATCTACAAGGGGCTGACCTTTTGGACGCCCAATATCAACATCTTTCGCGATCCACGCTGGGGGCGCGGCCAGGAGACCTATGGCGAGGACCCGTTCCTCACCGCCCGCATCGGCGTCGCAATGGTTCAGGGCCTGCAGGGCGATCACCCCCGCTATCTCAAGGTGGCGGCCACGGCCAAGCACTATGCCGTGCACAGCGGGCCGGAGGCCGACCGCCACCATTTCGACGCCCAGGCCAGCCCCCGCGACCTGGCCGAGACCTATCTGCCCGCTTTCGAGGCCCTGGTGCGCGAGGCCAAAGTGGAGGCCGTGATGGGCGCCTACAACCGCACCAACGGCGAGCCCTGCTGCGCCAGCGATACCTTGCTGGGCGAGATCCTGCGGGGCGAGTGGGAGTTTGATGGGCACGTGGTCTCGGATTGCTGGGCCATTCGCGACATTTTCGCCCACCACAAGGTGGTGGATACCCCCGAGGAGGCGGCGGCACTGGCCGTCAGGGCGGGTTGCGACCTCAACTGCGGCGAGACCTATGTCTACCTGCTGGGGGCCATCGAACAAGGGCTGCTCGCCGAGGCGGACCTCGACCGGGCGCTGGAGCGCCTGTTCCGCACCCGCTTTCGCCTGGGCATGTTCGACCCGCCCGAGCGCGTGCCCTATGCTCGCATCCCTTACAAGGTCAACGACTGCCAGGCCCATCGCGAACTGGCGCTGGAAGTGGCCCGCCAGTCGCTGGTGTTGCTCAAGAACGCCGATGCGACCCTGCCCCTGGCGGATGTGGGGCGTATCGCCGTCATTGGCCCCAACGCCGACGACCCCGAGGTGATGCTGGGCAACTATAATGGGACGCCCTCTCGCTCGACGACGCCGCTGGCGGGCATCCGCGCGGCGGCCACGGCGCGGGGCATCGAAGTCGACTATGCCCAGGGCTGCGACCTGCTGGAGCCCGACCGGAGCGGGTTCGATGAGGCGCTGGCCCTCGCTCGCCAGGCGGACGTGGTCATTGCCGTGCTGGGCATCTCTCAGATGGTGGAGGGCGAGGAGCACCCGGGCAAACCCTGGGCCGACCGGACCGAGATCGATCTGCCCGCCGTGCAGGAGGCGCTGTTGCAGGCCCTGGCCGAGGTGGGCAAGCCGCTGGTGGTGGTGCTGCTGAACGGCAGCGCCCTGGCGGTCAACTGGGCCGCCGCCCACGCTCAGTCCATCCTGGAAGCCTGGTATCCGGGCGAGGAGGGCGGCGTGGCCATCGCCGAGGCGCTCTGGGGCGATTACAACCCCGGCGGGCGCCTGCCGGTGACGTTCTACACCGGCGTGGACCAGCTCCCGCCCTTTGAGCAGTACGACATGCGCGGCTTTACCTATCGGTATTTCGAGGGCGAGCCCCTCTATCCCTTTGGCTATGGCCTGAGCTACACCAGCTTTCGCTATAGCGACCTGCGGGTTACGCCCCGGGTGCGGCCGGGCCAGACGGTGAACGTGACCGTGCGGGTGGAGAATGCCGGCGCGCGCGCGGGCGACGAGGTGGTGCAGCTCTACCTGAGCGATGACGCCTCCGCCTATCCAGCGCCCATCCGGCGGCTGGCCGGGTTCGAGCGCATCCATCTGGCGCCGGGCGAGGCGCGGCGGGTGGGGTTCACCCTGGGCCGCCAGGAGATGCTGGTGCATGACGACGAGGGCGAGCCGCTGCTGGAGCCGGGGACGTTCACCCTTGCGGTGGGCGGCGGCCAGCCGGTTCTCAATGGGGGCGCGCCCTATCTGACGGCGCAGTATGAGCTGTTGGTATAGCGGCGCTGAGCAAAGGGGGGTACGGCATGGCTTGTGTACAGACCGTTTTGGGCCCGGTGGCCCCCGATGAGTTGGGGCTCACCCTGATCCACGAGCACGTCATGGTGGACTTTGGCGGCGCCGAGCAGACCGGCCCGCATCGCTGGGATCGCGACGAGGTGGCGCGCACCATGCAGCCCTACCTGGATGCCGTTGCGGCCCAGGGGGTGACCTGCCTGGTCGAGTGCACGCCCAACTATCTGGGGCGCGACCCGGCTCTGCTGCAACGCCTCAGCCGGGCCACCGGCCTGCACATCGTCACCAACACGGGCCTATACAAAGAGCCCTATCTGCCTGCCTGGGCGTTCGAGCTGTCGCCCGGGGCGCTGGCCGAGCGCTGGATCGTCGAGTGGGAGCAGGGCATCGGCGAGACCGGCGTGCGCCCTGGGTTCATCAAGATCGCCGTGAACCCGGGCCCATTGCTGCCGATTCAGCAGACCATCGTGCGGGCGGCGGCCATGACACATCTGGCGACCGGTTTGAGCGTCGTGTGCCACACGGGCCATGCTGGCGCCGCCCACGAGAGCCTGGACCTGATCGAGGCCGAGGGGATGAATCCCGCGCGCTATGTGGTAGCCCATGCCGATCAGATCACGGACGATGCGGACCATATCGCGCTGCTGCAACGCGGCGCATGGCTCTCGTACGATGCCATCGGCTGGGGGCCGCTGGAGCGCCAAGAGAGGCTTACGCTGGCCATGTTGGAGCGGGGCTATGCGCGGCAACTGCTGATCTCCCAGGACGCGGGCTGGTACCACGTGGGCGAGCCCGGGGGCGGCGAGGTGCAGCCCATGACGGCGCTGCTGGGCGAGTTTGCGCCCCGGCTGCGCGGGGCCGGGGTCGCTGAAGAGATGATCGCCACATTGCTGGTGGAGAATCCCCGGCGGGCGCTGGCGGGGGGGTAGCCAGGAGCAGGCTCCTCCTATTCCCATCCGCAAGGTGCGCTGCGCCTTGGCCCTACATGAGCCTGGCCTTGAGCAAGGCAGTCGCCATGTCCGATTGGACACCACGAAGAATGAAAACGGCACGAGTCTGGGAGCGCGCAGTAAAACTCCGCGCTCCATGCTCAAGCGAGGATTATCCGCGTCTATTTTAGGCCGTTAGTCCAATGCCAGTCGGGGCACGGCATGCCGTGCCCCAACCATCGGAGTGGATGGACATGTGCATAGCGCACCACAAGGGATGAAAATGGCGCAACGCCCGTACTGGGGGCAGGCTGCGCATACATGCGTACGCATACACGCGTCAGGGCCTGCCCCTACAGAACGCCTATTGTAGGGGCACCCCCCCCCCCGTGGGCGCCCACAGAGTGAGCCTCTATTTTCGAGGCAGAGGGCGGACGAGACGTCCGCCCTCCAGGAGAGCCTGCATGCCGCCTGCGCGGGCAGGATGGCTAGACCAGGTTGACGGCCTCTTCTGGCATCCAGTGCTCGTCCTGATCCTTCCACTTGACGTTGCAGCCAATGGGGTTGGTCAGAGGTGTGCTCACCGGCTTGCCTGCGGTGTGCTCGGCCAGGGCATTGTCCAGATCGTTGACCGTCATCTGGCTCGCATCGGCGGGGCTATCCACGCCGCGCCCGGTGTAGACCAGCTTGCGGTCGCGGTCGAACACGTAAAAGTGAGGCGTGCGCAGCGCGCCATAGGCCAGGGCCACCTCTTGGGATTCGTCGTGCAGATAGACCCAGGGGAACTGCTGCTCCTCCATGCGGGCCAGCATGTGCTCCCAGCTATCCTCGGGGTGGACGCCCACCCAGTTCGAGTTGATGGCCACAAAGCGGACGCCCTTGTCGGCGTATTTCTCGGCGGTGGCGCGGGTCACCTCGTCAGAGCCGAGGACGAACGGGCAGTGGTTGCAGGTGAAAAAGACCACCAGCGTCTCGGCATCGCGGAAATCGGCCAGGGTATAGGTCTTGCCGTCGGTGGCGGGCAGGGAGAAATCAAGGGCTTGCCCGCCGATGAGTAGGGTAAAAGGCATGGGGACACACTCCTCGTGGGGTGGGGCCTTGGCAGCACGCCAAAGCAGCTTGGCTAGATGCCCCCAGTATATCCGGCTGCCACAGATACCGCAACCGACGTGGAACTGTCTCGCGCCGCGCTCGACAGTTGCGTCCAGGCCCCATCTCATGTATCATGGCCCCGTGATTGACCTATTCCGACCTCGGTTTGTGCGATTCTTTATCGTAATTGTGGCTGCGCTTCCCTGCCTGGCGGGCTGTGCGGCCTTGTCCTTTTGGGTGCCGCCAGAGCCGACGGCTCATGTGCAGGCGGCCACGCCCACCCTCGGATTGACGGCTACCCCGTCGCCGGCGCAGGCCGCCATCGCGACGCCCACCCAAGCGCCGCCGGCGCAGAGCCCGGAGCCGGCAGAGGCAGAGTGGGCGGGCCAACGCATCGATCTGACCAGCGATGCCGTGCAATACTGGTCCAACCCGAACAGCATCCACGATCTGCTGTTTGATGGGACAAGCCTCTGGGCCGCGACCTATGGGGGGCTGGTGCAGTGGCATGGCGAGGGCGACTATCGCATCTATACCGTGCGCGATGGCCTGGCCTCGCAGGCGGTGGCGGCCCTGGCGCTGGATGCCGAAGGGCGGCTCTGGCTGGGCTATGAGGACGTGGACGGCTGGACCGTGCGCCAAGGCGAGGAATGGCAGCACTGGAGCACCCGGCGTCAAGCGGTGGAGGCCAACTATGCCACCCTGCTGGGCGCGCAGCGTACCCACCCCCGCCTGTGGGCCACGCGCCCCGAGAGCGCCTGGGTCTGGCTGCCGCGCGGCGACGGCTCTATCCAGGCCTATGATGGCGGGCGCTGGCGCGTCTATGGCGCCGACAATGGCGTCACCGCCCAGAGCCACTGGGTCGGGGTCTCGCCCGAGGGCCAGGTGTGGGCCGTGGGCCAGGGCGTTAGCACCGCCCAAGAGGGCGAGCTGTGGTGGGATGACCACACCTTTTTCTCCGAGGTGACGGGCGCCGACGATGTGCACGATGTGGTGGTGGACGCCGAGGGCACGGTCTGGATCGGGTTTGCCAACCATGCGGGGGGCGGGCTGATCCGCTACAACCTGGCGGTCCAGCGCTGGGAGGGGCATCTGGCCGAGATCAACCCTGCCATCCCACCCCAGGTCTATGCACTGGAGTTGGATCGGGATGGCACGCTGTGGGTAGGTGGGGCCGGGCGCTTGAGCTATCGCGCTCCCTTGCGCCAGTTTCGCACCTATGATCTGGGCGCTGTGAGCGTGCTCTCCTTTGCGCGCGAGGGCCAGACGCGCATCTGGCTGGGCACCGACCAAGGGCTATACTGGCTCGATGCAGAGACGCAAGAGCTGCATGGGCCGTGGGTGATCCCCTCGCCTCTGCCGGATAACCAGATCACCGGGCTGGCGATAGATGCCGAGGGGGTGGTCTATGTGGGGACGCCGCGTGGCATCTCGTGGATAGACGACCAGGGACAGACCGACCTCTTGACCGACCAGGGCGTCCAGTGGCTGGGGGCCGACGCCCAAGGGCGCCTGTGGGCGGCAACGTCCCAGGGTGTTGGGCGCCAAGTGGCAGGGGGAGCGTTCGAGTTCGTCTATGATCAGGGGCCCGTGCTGGCGGTCACCCTGGGGCCGGAGCAGACGGTGTATCTCTGCACGCCGGAGGGGCTCCTGTTGCGCGTGGGCGACCAGGGTGTCGAGACGGTGGCCGACATCTATGCCTGGACCGGCGCGCTGCCCCGGGGCCTGGTGGTGGATGGCCAGGGCGTCATCTGGGTGGCGACGGCCGAGGGGCTGGCCCGGGTGGAGCCCGATGGAACCCAGACCCTGTTCACCGATGGCGACGAGGGGCCTCTCAGCAGAGATATACGGGCTGTGGCGCTGGATGTGGACGACACGCTCTGGCTGGCTACCGCCCGTGGGCTGGCCCGGCGGCGGGCCGATGGGCGCTGGACCCGCTTTACCACCGAGAGCACCGGCGGCGGCTTGCGCTCGATGGATATGCGCGATGTCGCGGTGGGGCCGCTGGGCGACCTGTGGATGGCGACCCAGGCAGGCATCTCGCGGCGCGAGCCCGCCGAGGCGGACTGGTCCTATCTGGATGTGCCAGGGGCGCAGCGGGTGCTGTACGATGGGCGAGGCGCGATCTGGGTGGCCACCCGGGCCGGTTTGTACCGCATCGCGGCCGAAGCATTGGCTGCGCTCGAGTGAGTATAGTGAGTATGGGGAGCGCCAGTAGGCGCAGCGGAGGCGGCAGGCAGGTGAGCAATCCACGCGACGATCTGGGCTATTCCGGCAGTGCGCAGCCGCTGTCGGTCCAGGAGCTGTACCCGGAGCTCGACCCTTTGCTGTTGCAGCGCAAGGGTCGCCTGGTCTTGTTGGTGACGGACAAGGCGGATCGCGAGGCCCTGATCTGGCTGTGCCGCGAGTTCTATGAGAGCCGCACCTACGACCCCATCCCAACCCTTGTGCACTGTCTGGCCCAGGCGTACCGAGACCATCTCCCTTTGCCCGCCGAGCTTCCGCTGGCGCTGGTGCTGCGCGGCCTCGAATTGAACATGGTGGGCACCGATCAGGCGGTGGTGCGCCTGATGCGCTATGGCGTGGTGCGCGACTTGTTCAACGCCCAGGCCGCTCGAAGCGGCTCTCACGTCGCCATGACCCGGCAGGCGACCTCTCCGCAGATCCCGCCGATCTATAGCGCCCAATGGCGTTTGGTGACGGGCGATGTGCTGCTCGTTACCGTGCAGTCTGTGGCCCAGCGCGTGGGCGAGGGAGCGTTGCGTCGAGTGGTCAGGCTTGCGGGTTCGGCCGGGCGGGCGGCGACGCTGCTGGCGCGGCTGCCGCGCGTGCCCGGCGCTGCGCCGATCCTGATGATGCGACAAGGGCAGTTTTCGCCGGTGCCCGAGATGCAGGGCGCCAAGCCGCCCCCCGAGTCAGAGCAACAGGCCCAGCGCCACCGCAGGCGAGGATGGTCGCCCATCTGGCCGGCGCTGCTGATCGCCCTATTGGCGATTGTCGTGACCGTGTGGGCCACGGGTATACACGTGGAGATGGACAATCTCCAAGAGTATCTGCTGATGATGTTCTTTCCTCCCGTCGAGTCCACGCCTACCCCCGAGGCAACGACGCCCGAGGAGGTCGCCGAGCCCGCAGAGCCGCTGCCATATGCGGCGCCCGCCTTGGTCAGCCCCTATGAGGGTGCGCGACTGGAGGGCGCTGAGATCATCCTGAGCTGGGAGTGGGCCCGGGAGCTAGGGGCAGACCAGTTCTTTGAGGTGATCCTGCGTCCGGCAGGCGACGACCCCGAGGCCCGCACCCTGACCCGCGTCGAGCGGCACATGGTCTCCATCGGCGCCGATGGCTGGTATGCCTGGAGTGTGCGGGTGGTGGATGGGCAAGACCGCCAGAATCCAGAGCCGCTCAGCCCGGAAGCGGCGCCGATCTCGTTCCACTGGCGCGCGGAGTAGGGGTGGGACGACGGCCCTCACCCCCAAAGGTGAGGGCCGTAACCCGGGGCCCATCAGTCGCACCGGGTTGGCCCAGCGCACCCTGCGTTTCCTATGTCTGTCTAGGCTGCGCCCTAGACGTTGAAGCGGATGTGGAGCACATCGCCATCCTGCACCACATAATCGCGGCCTTCCAGGCGCAGGGCCCCGGCCTCGCGGGCATGGGCCAGGGAGCCGGCCCGATCCAGCGCATCAAAGTGGACGACCTCGGCGCGGATAAAGCCGCGCGCCATGTCGGTATGGATACGCCCTGCCGCCTCTAGCGCCGTCTGGCCGCGCAGCAGGTTCCAGGCGCGCACCTCTTTGCCGCCGGTGGTGGTGAAAAAGGTGATGTAATCCAGCAGCGAGTAGCCCACTTCGATAAAGCGTTCGAGACCGGCGCGTTGCAGATCCAGCTCCTGGGCATAGGCTCGCGCTTCGGCGGGCTCCCACTCGATCAGCTCGGCCTCCAGTGCGGCGCAGAGGGTCACCAGGGGCGCGCCCTGGGCGGCGGCCACGGCGGCCACACGTCGAGCCAGCTCGCCCCCCTGGGGCAGATCGCCCTCCTCCACATTGGCGACGTATAGCAGGGGCTTGGTGGTGAGCAGATCCACCGCTGCGCTGGCCTCGTGCTCGGCGGGGCTCAGCTCGGCCCGGCGCAGCCCTTCTCCGGCGCGCAACCGCCGGGCGAGCGATTCGAGCGCCTCTAGCTCTCCCGCATACTCGCGCGGGTTGGCTTTGGCGCGGCCCTGCACCCGCTCGATCTGGCGCTCCACCAGCTCCAGATCCGAGAGGATCAGCTCCAGTTGCACCGTCTCGATGTCATCCACCGGGTCCAGGCTGGCGGTCACATGGGCGATGTTCTCGTCCTGAAAACAGCGCACCACCATGGCGATGGCATCCACGGCGCGGATGTGAGAGAGGAACTGGTTGCCCAGACCCTCGCCGTGGCTGGCGCCCTTGACCAACCCGGCGATATCCACCACGCGCAAGGTGGCGGGCACCACCTCTTGGGGGCGGATGATCTCGGCAATGCGGTCGAGGCGCGGATCGGGCACGGGCACAACGCCGATGTTGGGGTCAATGGTGGTAAAGGGATAGTTGGCCACCGTGGCCCCGGCCCGCGTGAGGGCGTTGAACAGGGTGCTCTTGCCCACGTTGGGGAGCCCCACCAGCCCGAGTTGTAGTGCCATGTGGTCGCCTATCCTCCGCTCTGGGTATCCGCCTCGCCCGCCGGAGCTGGCCCCTCGCGATAGCGGGCCGGCCAGGGCTGATAGTCGCTGAAAAAGCGTTCGCGGGCCACCTGCTGTCCGTTCACCTCGATCAGGCGATACACCGTGACCTGCACGCCATCGCGGGCGCGCTCGATCAATACCCGTTCGCCCGGCGCCAGGGTCGGGTCGGTCTCGATTATATCGGGCCCCGGCGGGATGGCGGGCCCCAGGGTGGGGCCTTCGATGCGCACCGTGCGCCCCACCGAGCGCCCGTAGAGGCGAAAGTACAGCTTGGAGTTGGCCCGGTCCACCTCGGTCAGGATCAAGAGGGGGGTGGCGGTGTCGTTGTCGAACTTGACATCCACCCAGGGGGTAAAGACGGCGGCGTCCAGGCCCACGGGCGGCTCGTACCAGGACACGCGGTAAGAGTGCGGGGTGCGCTCAATGATGGGGTAGCCGCCCCAAAAGGCCGCCCGAAAGAGGGTGGTGGCCACCTGGCAGACGCCGCCGCCGGGCCCCAGCAAGGTCTGGTTGCCATAGATCACCCAGGACTCGCTATAGCCGTTGGCCAGGGTCACCAGGCCCAGGTGCTCGACCATGGAAAAGCGCGCGTGGGGGGCGATGGCCAGCCCCTCGAACATGGCCGTGGCGACCTCGATGTTGTGTAGGCGAGCGTCGGTAGAGCCGGCAAAGCCGGTCTCCCCCTCGCTCACCAGCTCCAGGGGCAACAGCGCCTCGATCTGGGCCAGGGTCACATCGGGGGCGATCACCTGCACGGGCAGGGCCACATGGCGCTCTTCCGGGCTGAGGCAGGCCGCGATCAGCGCATCAAGGGCTGCTTCCACATCCAGGGTCAGGCCGTACTGCTCTACTTCCCTCACACTCAGGGCGGCCGTGGCAGGGTCATAGCGGTAGCGGCCCTGGCGCGCGGGGCGCTCGATCTCTTGGGCCAATCCCTCCACAAAGGCGCGCAGGGCGGCCTCATCGAGCGCCACCTGGGGCGCGCCCCCGGCCTGCTCCTCGGGCAGACCGACGCGCAGCCAGGCGCTGAGCTGGGCGCGGTCAATGCTCCAGGCGCGCCGTTCGGTGGCAAGGGCGCCCTGGCCCAAGATGGGGTGTTCGTACGAGAGGGTGACCGGCGCGCTCAGGATGATCTCGGCCTGCTGGCGGGCCTCCGAGACCTCGGCCAGTGGCAGGGCCACCTCGTAAAAGACCAGCTCGACGGGGATGGTCTCCACAGGGAAATGGCCGGTGCTGGGGGGGCGGTTGTAGCGGGCGCGCAGCCAAAGAGGCTCGCGGCTCCAGCCCGACGCGCCCAGGGCGGCGCGCACCGCGACCACAATGGCCTCCTGGCTGGCAGCGATGTCCAGGTCGCGGCCTGTTTGCGAGGCGTCGCTGCGCACCTGCATCCCCGCCACCCACACCTGGGCCTGTTGCGGAGGGCGCCCCGCCTGGCGCGCGATCTGGCGCAGCGGGGTCAGCGCCAGCCCGGGTTCCAGGTGAAACGTGGGTACGATATTGTAGCCGAGCCATAGCAGCCGGATGCGGGTCGCCATGTCCTCGCGAAAGAGACCGCTGCGGCCCAGTTGCCACGCCTCGCGCACGGCGGGCTCGAAAGCGAGATAGCCGCCCAGGTGGGCGGTGGAATAGATCCATTCGCCCTCGGGGCCGCGCAAGGTCAGGTAGGGCAACTCTTGTACCACCAGGGCCTGCTCCAGGCGGGCCAGGGCCTCTTTGCGCAGCAGACCGCCCACCGGAACGCCCTGGATGGTGATGCCCGGCAGGATGCGTTCTGCATAGCGTCGCCCGTAGCCCAGCACGGCCAGGCCGCAGACCATGAGCAGCAGGGTTGTGGTGAGGCCCAAACCGAGCAGCAGACTGGTCCAGGCAGAGCCTCGCTCATGAGGTTCGGTCGCGCGCCCGTGCATCGTTCGTGGTCTCCTGTGCTAGGGCAAGAACGCCAGATCGGCGTGGCGCTCCATATCACCCACAAAGGCGCGCAGCAGACGCCAGGCGCCTGCCGCATCGTTCAGGTCCAGCACGCAGATGGGCGTGTGAGAATAGCGCCGCGCCAGGCCGATGCCCGCCGTGGGCACCCCCCGGCGCGCCAGGTGGATGGCGCCCGCGTCGGTGGCGGCCATGCCTTGCGCCACGGTGGCCAGTTGCAGGGGCACACTCGCGGCGGCAGCAGCCTGCTGGACATAACGGTTCACCGCCGGATGGCCAATGTGAGCGCTATTGGCCAGCAGCAACACCGGCCCCTGGCCGATGGCCGTGGGCATCTCGCGATGGTAATCCACGTCTGGCGTGTCGCCCGCCATAAAGGTATCAATTACGATGGCGTAATCGGGTTGCACGGTATAGGCGGCCACCCGCGCGCCGCGCAAGCCGATCTCCTCCTGCACGCAGATCACGGCGTCTATGGGGCCGGCGGGCGTTTCATCTGCCAGGTCGCGGAACAGTTCCAGCAAGATGGCGCAGCCGATGCGGTTGTCAATGGCCTTGCCGGTGACCCGGTCGCCTCCGGCCAGCGCCGCGAGCGGGCTATGGTAGGCGATGGGATCGCCGATAGAGATGCCCAGGGCGCGCACCTCGGCTTCGGATGCGGCGCCCAGGTCAATGTACAGGGCGCCAATCTCCAGCACGCTCTTGCGTTCCTCTGGGGTCTGCAAGTGTCCGGATTTGACGCCGATGACGCCCAGGCGCCCGCGCACCCGCACGCGCCTCCCCACTAGCATGGCGGGCGAGACGCCGCCCAACGGCTGCATCCGCAGGAACCCCTGCGGGTCAATGCTCTTGACGATGCCGCCGATCTCATCCGAGTGGGCCTCCAGCATCAGGTGCGGCCCGGCCCCCCGCCCGTGGCGGCGGGCATACAGGTTGCCCATGCGATCCACCTGCACGACGTCGGCGCAATCGCGAAACGCCTCTTGCAGATAGGCCACCACCTCCTGCTCGAACCCCGAGACGCCGTCCAGCGCCGTGAGCGCCTCCAGGCGGGCGCGCAGGGCTTGCTTCATGCGGTCCATGCTGTTCTCCATCAGGCTGCCTCCGCTCCCGGCGAGATCAGGACTTTGCAGGCATCGGTGGCCTCGTGGGCCAGGTGGATCCCTTTTTCCAGCTCGTTCAACGGCAGGATATGGGTGACCGGCTCCTCCAGTTGCAGGACGTTGGCGGCGGCCAGCCGGATCGCCAGATCGAAATCCTCTTCGCGATAGACGCGAATGGGCGTGATGTTGATCTCGCGAAAGAGCAGGGGGGTAAGGTCCATCTCGACCGGCGCCTTGGGCATGCCCACTTGTAGCACCTGTCCCAGGATGCGGGCGCTCTGCCCCGCCTGGCTGATGGTGGCCTGGACGCCGGCGGTCTCGAACACCACCGGCGCGCCTTCTCCATTGGTGATGCGCATCACCTCCGCCACGGGGTCGGCGCTGCGCGCATCTATGACGCTCAACCCCAACCGCCGGGCGATGTTCAGGCGGCGCGGGCTGACCTCGGAGACAAGCACATGGGCGCCGGAGAGGCGCGCCACTTGGGCCGTCAGAATGCCCACGGGCCCCGCCCCCAACACAGCCGTGATATCGCCCACCTTGAGGTTCGATACGCGCACGGCGTGTACGGCCACGGCCAGGGGCTCGATGATGGCCGCCCGCGCAAGGGACAACGAGCGGGGCAGGGGCCGGATGGTGTGCACCGGGACGGCGGCGTACTGGGCGAAACCGCCGTCGCGATCAATGCCCACCAGGCCCAGGCGCTCACAGACATACCCGACGCCCCGCCGGCAGGCCGAGCACTCGCCACAACTCAGGAGGGGGTTGATGGCGACGGGGGCACCAACGGGCAGGCCCTCGACGCCCTCAGAGGCCACGGTGCCCACAAACTCGTGGCTCATGATCAGGGGCGCCCTGGCGCGGGGGTGTTTGCCCAGGTAGATCATCAGGTCGGTGCCGCAGATGCCGGCGTAGGCCACCTTGATCAGCGCCTCGTCCGGGCCGGGCTCTGGGCGATCCACCTCGCGTAGCTCGACCTGCTCGGGCCCCGTCCACACCGAGGCCATCATCTTGGCCGTCATGCTTGCCTCCCATCGCCCCAAAGGGCGTGTCGTTCAGATGGCGCCAGTCTAGCATAACGGCCGGGGAGGGGCAACCACACAGCTTGAGAGAGAGGACAACCCGGCAAGATGGATATGCTGTCGGCCCTGTTCTTGCGGCCTCGAAAGCCCTCACCCCCAGCGAAACTCGCCTCTGAGGCGAGTTTCGCCTCCCCCCTCTCCCACAACGTTGTGGGAGAGGGGGCTCGGATGCGGGCGCATACATGCGCTTGTTGCGCGTTGCGGCCGTGGGGGTGAGGGCTATAAAAGCGCAATCAACAACAGTATCGCGGCACAGCGATCAAGTGCGATTGCCCTCCGCCCTTCTTCTGCGCTACCAGGTGATCCTCACGGGCCGCTTGGTTTCGGCGCTCTCGATGGCACCCAACACCATCGCCAGGCTCTTGATGTTGTCTGTAGCTGCCGTCTCTGGGGTCTCGCCCGTGCGTACGCAACGGACGAACTCGCGGATCACGCCGCCGTGGGCGCCCACCTTGTCGCCCGGATCGAACGCAGGCACGTCCACGGGCGCCATCTCCCAGCGCAGGCCGCCTGGCGCGGCCACCCTCTCGGCCACGATCTCTGTGGCGCCATCCCAGTGGATGCTGCCGCGCTGGCCGATCAGGCGCCAGTCGCTTTCCCAGGTGGTGTTCAGCCCTTCGGCGCACCAACTGCCCCGATAGGTGTACACCAGGCCATTCCCCATCTCAAAGATCGCCACTGCCGAGGCATCGCGGTCGTACCAGGAGCCGGCCGGGTTCCACTCGTGGCAATAGACCGAGACGGGGTCGGCGCCGGTGATCAGGCGCGCGGCGTCAAAGGTGTGGATCGCCATATCCAGCAGCAACACGTGGGGCATGTGGTCGCGGAACCCGCCAAAGTGGGCCCCCAGCAGGAAATCGCAGTGCGCCGTGGTCAAGGGACCCACGGCCTCGCTCTCCACCAGGTGGCGCAGACGACGGATGTTGGCGTCGTAGCGCCGGTTCTGGATTACGGCCAGGATGCGCCCGGCAGCCTGGGCGGCGGCGATCATCTGCTGTGCGTTGGCCAGGGTATCGGCCAAGGGCTTTTCAGTCAGTACGTGACAGCCGTGGGCCAGGGCCGTCAGGGTCACCGGCGCATGGGCTTCGGGGATGGTGCAGTTGAACACCACCTCGGGCTTGGTCTGGGCCAGCATGGCGTCCAAGTCATCGCCGATCAGGGCGCCCTCCAGCGCAAACTCTTGGGCCCTCGCCCGGGCGTTCTCCAGCACGATATCCACCAGCCCCACGATCTCGACCGAGCCCATGGCCTGGATGGGCGGCAGCCAGGCCCGCGTGATCCCGCCACAGCCTACCAACACGGCGCGCATCTTGTCCGGCATGTTCACCTCTCGATCTTGTGATTGGCGCCATTCTAGCGCGCCTGGGGCAGAGCTTCAACTCGGGCCAGAGCACATGCGCAGGCCGCTCCCCCGTGGGTGCCCACAGAGCCCCTATTCTCGGAGTAGCTGCGGGCGTGGGGCGGGCTATCATACGGTTTGCGCGGGGGGTTCGATATGCTAGAATGACCCTGCGAGGCACATTAGCAGATGAGGAGCGACGAGATGAACAAGAAAACCGTGTACGATATCGCGGTCAAGAACAAGCGCGTGTTGGTGCGTTGCGATTTCAACGTGCCTTTGGATGATGCGGGCCACATCACCGATGACTTGCGCATCCAGGCCGCGCTGCCCACCATTCGCTACCTGCTAGAGCAGGGCGCCGCTGTGATCCTTTGCTCGCACCTGGGGCGCCCCAAGGGCAAGCCGGTGGACAAGCTGCGGCTGGACCCCATCGCCCGCCGCTTGACCGAGCTGCTGGGGCGCGAGGTGCGCCAGGTGGGCGAGGTGGTAGGCCCGGCGGTGAGCGAGGCGGCGGCGGCCATGCAGCCGGGCGACGTGCTCCTGCTGGAAAACACCCGCTTTGAGCCCGGCGATGAGGCCAACGACCCCGAGCTGAGCCGCAAACTGGCCGACCTGGCCGAGCTGTATGTCAACGACGCCTTTGGCGCAGCCCACCGGGCCCACGCCTCGACGGCGGGCGTGGCAGCATTCCTTCCCTCGGCGGCGGGCCTGCTCATGGGCCGCGAGATCGAGGTGCTGGGCACGGCCCTGAGCAGCCCCAAGCGCCCCCTGGTTGTGATCCTGGGCGGGGCCAAGATCTCGGACAAGATCGGCGTCATCGAGAACCTGCTCGCCATCGCCGACCGGATCCTGATCGGCGGGGGCATGGCCAACACCTTCTTCCGGGCCAAGGGCTGGGAGATGGGCGACTCGTTGGTCGAGGAAGGCTCTGTCGAGACGGCCCGCGACCTGATGGCCCGCGCGGGCGAAAAACTGGCGCTGCCGGTGGATGCCGTGGCGGCCGATGCTTTTAGCGCCGAGGCCCAGACCAGCGTGGTGACGCCCGACGCCGTCGAGCCCGGCTGGCGCATCCTGGATATCGGCCCGCGCACCGTCGCTCTGTTCTCCGAGATCGTCGCCGGGGCGGGCACGGTGATCTGGAACGGCCCGATGGGCGTGTTCGAGCTGGCGCCCTTTGCCCAGGGCACCTTTGCCGTGGCCAAGGCCCTGGCCGCTTCTCAGGCCATCACCATCATCGGCGGGGGCGACTCGGCCTCGGCTGTGGAGCAAGCGGGCGTGGCCGACGCCATCACCCACATCTCCACGGGCGGCGGCGCCTCCCTCGAGTTCCTCGAGGGCCGCGAGCTGCCCGGCGTGGCCGCCTTGGACGACAAATAGCCCCAACAGAGGTAGACCCGGCATGGCCAACGAGATTCGCAATCTGGCAGTGTTGACCGGCGATAACGACGGCCCAGGCATGAACGCGGCCATCCGCAGCGCCGTGCGCATGGCGCTGCACCAGGGCTGGGCGGTGTGGGGCGTGCGTCGCGGCATCGAGGGCCTCCTGCGGGGCGATCTCGTGGCGCTGGACTCGCGCTCGGTGAGCCATATCATCGAGGTGGGCGGCACATTTCTGGGGACGTCCTCCTGCCGTATGCTGGATGAGCCTGGCGTGTTACAGAGCGCCGTGGCAAGCCTGCGCGCGAGAGGCATCGAGGCCCTGGTGATCATCGGCGGACGAGCGGGCATGGCCCTTGCGCACTCACTGGATGAGGCGGGCGTGCCCACGGTGGGCGTTCCCGCCAGCATCGAGAACGAGCTGTTGGGCACAGATGTCGCCATTGGCGTGGATACGGCGCTGAATACGGCGATGGAGAGCCTGGACCGCATTCAGGATACGGCACTGGCGCAGCAGCAAGCCTTTGTGGTCGAGGTGGGGGGCGAGCGCTCTGGCTATCTGCCCCTGATGGCGGGCATCGCGGGCGGCGCCGAGGTGACCTGCATTGCGGAGGCGCCGATGACCCTGGAGCAGATCGCCCGCCAGGTGGCCGTGGCCCAGGCGCGCGGCAAGGGGCATTGCGTGATTGTCGTCGCCGAGGGGGCCACGCCCGACGCCCACGCCATTCACGCCCATCTGAGCGAACGTCAGGAGGAGATCGGCTTTACGGTATACCTGACGGTGCTGGGGCGTGTGCAGCGCGGCGGCCCACCCACGGCCAAGGATCGTTTTCTGGCGACGCGCCTGGGGGCGGCGGCGGTGCGCGCCCTGGCCGAGGGGCGGCGTGACGTGATGGTGGGTCTGGAGGGGGAGAGCCCCGTGCAGACGCCGCTGGCCGAGGCGCTGGCGCGGCGACGGCCGCTGGACCCAGCCTATCTGGAGCTGGCGGCGATCTTGGCGCAGTAAAAGAGCGCCCCTCTCGCGTGAGAGGGGCGCTCTGGCATCAGGCGGGTCGTTACTTGCGCTTGGCCTGGTTGGCCACCGCCTCGGCAGCCTTGGCCGCCGCCTCGGGATCGCCCAGGTAGTAGCTGCGGATCGGCTTGAGGTCCTCGTCCAGCTCGTACACCAGCGGGATGCCCGTGGGGATGTTTAGCTCGGGGATCGCGGCCTCGGAGATATTGTCCAGGTACATGACCAGGGCGCGCAGGCTGTTGCCGTGGGCCGCGATCAGGACGCGCTTGCCGGCGCGCACCTGGGGGGCGATGGTGTTGTGCCAGTAGGGCAACATGCGCTCCACCGTCTGCTTGAGGGCCTCGGTGCGCGGCATCTCCTCCGGCGTCAACGCCGCATAGCGCCGATCATGGGCCTGCGAGAAGGGATGCTCGTCGTCCATGGGCGGCGGCGGGATGTCATAGCTGCGCCGCCAGATGTGCACCTGCTCGTCGCCGTGGCGCTCGGCGGTCTCGGCCTTGTCCAATCCCTGTAGCGCGCCATAGTGGCGCTCGTTCAGGCGCCAGTCGCGCACGACGGGCAGCCACATCAGGTCCATCTCGTCCAACACAAGCCAGAGGGTGCGGATGGCGCGCTTGAGCACCGAGGTATAGGCGATGTCAAAGGTATAGCCCTCCTCACGCAAGAGTTGCCCGCCCTTGCGGGCCTCTTCGCGGCCCGTGTCGGTCAAATCCACGTCCACCCAGCCGGTGAAACGGTTCTCCAGGTTCCAGGCGCTCTGCCCGTGCCGCACCAAAACAAGTTTGTACATTGGCTTCTCCTACCACATATGAGCAATCCTCTGCTGTGGTTGATTGTGTCCCAGAACAGGGGGGCGGTCAAATCATTGGCTAGCATCTGCGTTCGGTTCGATTCGCCAAACCGCCTCGCCAGACGCCTTGAATCGCAAGCGCCGATCTGCTACAATCGTTGTACAAAGGTTGACGATGCTGCCGTCACGGCGCCTGACGCCGTGGTGTACACAAGGGAGATGGAACATGGTGCGCATCTATCGCACGGCCGTGATCCTGTTGTTGGCCCTGGCGTTGCTGCTCCCTGCGTCCCCCCGCGCCCTGGCCGCGCCTCTCCAGCAGGCGCCCTCGGGCTCCTGGCTGGCCCAGTACTGGAACGGCATTGACCTGGCGGGCGCGCCGGCCGTTCAACGCATCGAGTCGGCCATCAACCACAACTGGGGCGCGGGCTCCCCCGATCCTGCCATCCAGAGCGATTTCTTTTCCGCTCGCTGGACCGGTTCCTTTAGCTTGCCCGCCGGAACGTACCGGCTGCGCACCCGCAGTGACGACGGCATGCGCGTGCGGGTGAACAACCAACTCGTGATTGACGACTGGGTCCAACATGCGGTGACCGAGCGCATGGCCGAGATACAGCTCGCCGCCGGGCTGCACACGTTTGTGATCGAGTATTTCGAGTATCAGGGCGAGGCGGTGGCCGCTTTCTGGTGGGAGCCGGTCATCCAGCCGACGCCGGTGGGCGTCTCGATCTCGCCCACCAGCGGCCCGGCCGGCGCCGTGGTCCAGGTGCACGCCTGGGGCTTTGGCCCCTATGCCCAGGTGGCCGTTAGCGTGGCCCCGCAGGGCGGCGCGGCGGTACACTCGCACACTGTGGCTGCCAACGCCAGCGGCCAGCTCTGGACCACGGTGACCATGCCGGGGAGCGCGGCGGCGGGCAGCCTGTGGGTGGTGATGGCCGCGGCGGGAGGGCAGCAGGGGACGTCGCCCGCCTTTCGCGTGGAAGGCGGCGCGCCGCCGACCACCTCGCCCTGCGGTTCGCGCTACACCGTGCGCCCCGGCGACTGGCTCTACCAGATCGCCCGCACCTGCCAGGTGACGGTGGCCGATCTGCTGCGGGCCAACCCGCAGATCTCTAACGCCAGCCTGCTTTATCCCGGCCAAGTGCTCAATATCCCGCAGGTGGGCACGCCGCCCCCGCCGCCGCCCGTCTCGGTGACGGCCACCACGCGCTATGCCCTGAACTTTCGCCCGGCCCCCAGCCTGGGCTCGACGCCGATGGCGGTGATCCCGGCGGGCGTCACGGTGCCTGTGCTGGCGCGCGGCCCCGATGGCTGGATCTATGTGCGCTATGGCGCGCGCCAGGGCTGGATCGCCGGCTGGCTGTGCAACATCCACGGCAACCTGGGCGGGCTGCCGTATAGGGCGTCGTAGAGGGGTCTGTACGCCAAAACACCTGAGGACGGGCGACACGCCCGCCCTCAGGTTCTCTGCCGACGACGAGTCGCCCATCATGCAGGGCGGGCTCCCTCGTTACGACCTCGTTGACCAGAAGGCTTGCTCTACAGAGCCACGGCCTCTTCACGAACGCCATGCAGTCCGACCATTTCCGGCTGGACTGCATCCTCGAAATGGCAGCGCACGGCGTCGCGGACGGCCTCGACAAGCTCCTCCCACGAGTCGGCTTCTGTAAAGATAGGGTGGCCCAGGGCGCGGGCCACATAGCCGCCCCCGGCGGCGCCTCTTACGAGCAAGATCAACTCTGACACTGGGGCCACTCCTCTGTCTCGGCGCTCTGATCGTATGGCGTCCAGTTGCCGGCCTTTGGCCGGTCGCGGGCGGGACGCCCGCGCTCCAGCCGGTCGTGCGCGCTGCTATATGACGTGCCGTCCCGCCGCCAACCGGCGGGGCGCCTGGCCCTCCAGCTCTAGCAGCACCGGCACGGGCGATTCGATGCTCACCCCATCGGGGCGGGCCTCCACCGTGATCAGGCCGTGGGGCGTGGGCACGCTGCCCCTGGCCCAGGCCAGGGGCCCCAGGCGGGGCGCGATGCGCGCCACGGCATAGCCCGGCTCGTTGGGTGTGACCCCCAGGGTGTAGAACACCATGTCTCGCGTGGGCGTGCAGCTCCAGCCGTGGACATGGGTGCCGTAATCCCAGCACTCGCCGATGGTGTCATAGCCATCGGCCAGAAACTGGGACCAGCGCCGGAAGAGATCGGGCAGGCGCCCGGCGCAGTCTGCCAGGGCCACAGCGTCGTGCACCACATAGCTCATAAAGGGCTGGGCCAGCACGACCTGGTTGTGCACGTCCCAATCGATCTCATAGAGCCCCTGGCGCACCTGGGCCATCCACTTGTCCATGGATTGGCCGCCCTGGTTGTCGCCCGTCCAGGCGCGCATCACCAGGCGCGCGGGGTCGGTGATGGTTGCGACGATTTGGGCCCAGCGCTCGCGGGGCGCCAGCAGCGAAGCGATGGCCAGCGCCCCGGCCAGTTGGCTCATCTCGGGGCGCTGTTCGCCGCCCACCACGTGGTCCACATAGGAGCCGCGCGAGCCATCCCAAAAGATCTCGAACCCGGCGCGCGCCCGCTCATAGCGCTCCTCGGCCCAGCGCTGGCTGCCCTGGTTGCCCAGCCAGCCCGCCAGCTCGGCATACTCGCGCAGGCCCCTGGCCCAGAGCGCCGTCAGCGTGGCGGCCTGGTCCTCGGTCGAAACGCTGGACCAGTCCACCAGATTCCACTCGGGCACATCCTTGAGCGCGCCGCCCGCCGTCTGATAGGGGGCGTACCAGCGCAGGATGCGCTCGATGGTGGGCAGCAAGCCCTGGATCAGCTCGCGCGCGCCCATAAAGCAGTACAGGTTGTACACGCCGTGCACCCAGTGCAGCGACCAATCGGGGATGGTGTGGATGCCGCTCATCTCGATATCGCCCGCCACGGTCATGGGCAGGATGCCATCGGAGCGGGGTGAGTTGCCCAGGGTGCAGAAATGGGCCGCCAGCCGCCAGTCGCAGTTGGCGGCCAGGTGCACCATCTGGTGGACGACGCCATCGCCCACCCAGGCGCGCTGCTCGCGGGTGGGGCAATCAATGAACGCATCGTGGCTGTTGAGCTGCACGGTGCGCAGCCCGGCGGCCCAGATGCGGTTTAGCTCCTCGTCGCTGCATGTGAACGATGCGCCCGCCTGCCAGGGGTAGAGCAGCTCGCGCACGCCCAGGTGTTGCAGCGTCACGGGCCCCTGGCCTCCGTGGATCAGCAGATAGATGTAGCGCAGGCCGTTGGAATCGAACAGGCGAAAGCGGTCGTCCGAGCCCCTGGCGGTATAGCGCAGGCCGGCGGTCATACGATCCATGGTGAAGGTGGCCTGCAGCGGGTCCTCGGTAAACGAGAGTTCCAGCATCGTTCCGGCGGGCGCGGTCACTGCAAACTCGACCTGGCCCGAGACGATGCGCCCCATATCCACGCCCAGCCGCACGGCGCCGCCTGCGGGAATGTCCATCTCCAGGGGTAGCGTCGCCGCCCGCGCCCCGGCCACGGGCAGCCCCAGGGCCGCCTGCACCCGGGCAATGGGGCTGGTCTGGTCGGTATCCACGGCGCCCGCCAGCGTCTCGACCTGAATGCTCTGGGGGGTGCGCGTCTCGCCGCCCAACTGGGCAATGGGCCGGGGATAGAGGGGGCCGTAGGGATCGGTGGGCGGCTGGGTGCGGGCAAAGCCGCCGATGTGGCAGGCGGGCACGCGCTGCGCCGCGCCCCAGGCGCCATCCGGATAGTCAGCCTCGATCCAGCGGTTGTCAAAGAGCCGCGCATCGTAGAGATCCACAGGCACGCCGTGATGGCGCCCAGAGCCGCCCGGCTGCCAGGCCGCGGCCTTGTGGGCCCGCCAGGTCTCGTCGCTCACCAGCCATTCATCGGCGCCCCACACCTCCGAGAGATCTGCCTCGAACGCCAGCACGCCGCGTGTGCCCAGGGTGTTGTTGGGGATGGCGGGCATCCAATAAGAGTTGGCCTGCCCATAGTAGCGCACATAGACCGCCACCACGTTCGCGCCAACCTGCAAGTAGGGCGCCAGGTCGTACATGTCATAGTGCAGGCGGCGGGGCTGGCTGCGGATGGGGCCGCGCCCCACCTCGTGCCCGTTGACCAGGAGGAGGTAGCGCGAGTCGGCGGTGATGCGCGCCGGCGCCCGCGCGGGCAGGCTCTCTAGCGCAAAGGTCTTGCGAAAGAGGCCGTGGCTCTCGGCGGCCTGCGGGTTCGTCCCCGCCGACCAAAAGCCTTGAGGCTCGACGGGCTCTTCGGGCAGCCAGATCCAGTGGCCGCGCCAGCGGATCTCGGGGAAATCGTCAGGGGCAATGGGTTGCGTCATGGGGCAGGCTCCTTGGATGGTGGACGACGGACCATAGATGCTGGGTGCTGGCGTGATCGTCAAGGCTTGCTGCTTGTTGGGTGCATTGTGGCTGCTGGCCGTCTCGTCGTCAAGGCGCAGCAGAGCCCAACTCTGGCTCGTGCGCTTGCGCAAGCATACAAGGCGAGCGAGATGCCCGCCCTCCATGCAAAAGGGGGGCCTGCCGAAGCAAGCCCCCCGTGTCGCGCCGGTTGTTGGCCCGCGCTATTGGGCGCGCGAGACCGTCAGGATCTCCCAGGCGCCGTTGCGCCGCGCCAGCTCGATCTCGAGCCGGTGGCCCTCAAAGCTGCTGGCCGCCGTCACCAGGGCGCGGTCGCCCTCCACCTGCTCCGCCTCCACCGCCACCCACATGGGCACGTCCTGGGCGTGCAGGATCGGGTCGAACCCGCCGCCCTGCATCCCGGCCAGGGCCTCGCCCACGCTGGCCACAAACTCGGCGGAGAGGAAGGGCATGTGCGCATAGCTGCCGCTCACCAGCGGGTTCTCGCGCGCGGCCCGCTCCAGATAGATGGCGTAGAACGCCGTCACCGTCTCGCCCGCGCCCAGGGGCCGCTGGGCCCCCGGGTTGCAGCCGATGCCCGTGATCTCCCAGGCGCCCTCATGCAGAGCCAGCTCCACCGTCAGCAGCGAGGCCATCGGGTTGCCGTACCAGACGCTGGCCAGTTCGACCGTGGCGCGCTGCCCCTGGATCGCGGGCTCGCCCACCGATACGCTCATTGGCACGTCCTGGGCGCAGAGGAACGGGTCATAGTAGACCGGCCCGCTGTCGAACAGGGCGTCCATCTCGGCCACGTAGGCCGCGCTCAGCCCGGGCATCTCGCGGTAGGCGCGATCCACCATCGGGTTGGCCGACTCTGCGTAGGCCAGGTAGGCGTTGTAGAACGCCTCCACCGCCTCCTCGGGGCCGGGCCCCGTGGCCTGCCGCCCGAACAGCGTATCCGCCGAGCTTACCCCAATGGCGGCCAGCGCCACCACCACCAACACTGCGATCCCCAACCACACTCTCGTCTTCATGTCTGTCTCCTCTTGCGTTGTCACGCCGGTTCCCTCACGTTGCGCCCTCAGCATACAGGCAGCCGCCGCCAGGCACATCGCACAGGGGGCCAGTTCCTCAACGCCCAATAGGGCTGATGTGTGTATCCCCCAAGTGGCCAGGTTGGGCCGAGAAGAGGGGCGTTCCGTTTCCCGATCTGACAGGGCGCGCCAGATGCGCTATGATGCGCGAGATCAAAGGCACGCATAGATGGATAAGACAAGGGACGAGTATGGAAAAGGAGAAGGCGAGGCGCATGGAGCATGCTCGGAGGCGATATGCGCAGAACGGATAGGGAGATCATAGAGCGGGCTCACATGGACGCCATCATCCGGCGCAGCCGGGTCTGCCGCCTGGGGCTGGTCTGCGAGGGGGCGCCCTATGTGGTGCCCCTCTGCTTTGGCTATGACGGGGCGGCGGTCTATCTGCACATGGCCGCCGAGGGCCGCAAGCTGGACTGCCTGCGGGCCAACCCCCGGGTGTGCCTGGAATGGGACCTGCCCGGCGAGATCACCATCGCTCCGGCGGCCTGCGGCTGGGGCATGGCCTACGAGAGCGTGATCGCCTATGGCGCAGCGGAGGAGCTGGCGGACGAGGCGGCCAAGCGCCACGGCCTGGCGCTGATCATGGCCCAGTATGCTGGCGAGGGCCGCGCCTGGGCGTTCCCGCCGGAGCAACTGGCGCGCACGGTGGTGGTGCGGGTGCGGATCGAGGCGGTGACGGGCAAGGGGCGGGGGTAGGGGGAGCGGAGGCGTGTGCTCACTTGCGAATGACCCAGCCTATCCTGCTATCCTCTCGCCCAACAACTCTCTCAGGAATGCCTCTCCTGCGGCATCCAGATCGCCGGAGAGATCGAATGTGAGGGTGCGAACGCGGATATCCCCTACATACGTGTCAATTTCTCGCTCAAGTAGCGTCGGATAGACAAGCACGGCCTCGTGACAACCCAGCCCCTGGGCATAGAAGACGCCTTGATGCACATCCGCCGGTTCGGGAACGACGCTACGCTTGTATTTGGTGTCCAGCACAGCTACCGGCTTGCCCAGAGCATCATCCCATAGCACCAGGTCAATGCTCGATCTCAGCCCATTCGTAGCATCCCATTCCAGTTTTTCCTGGTCTGTAAAGCGATAGCCGGGCAGGCTGGCTCGTTGTAGCCATGCAGCCACAAAGGACTCAAAGAGCTGATTCATGTTGATCAGGAAAGGCAACATCTGTTGATCGCCAGACCGATGACCCGGTCCGACGTGGGCGAGGAAAAAGTGGCACAGCGCGTGCAAAGGCTGGTAGTCCTCATTGAGCCGATGGTATAGCAGGTCGAGGCACTGTTGGGGCGATACCGGCTCCAGAGATGCCACGTGGCCCATGCAGCGCAGGGCTTGATGCACCGTAGCGCGCGAATGCTCGGTGCAGATACCCGTCCTGGCAATCTGGAACAAGGTATAGGCCAGGATGCGATTCTCCCTCACGTCGGCAGTGTGTTCGTGATAATGGCAATGTGGGTTGTGATCCCAAGGGCGGGTAGCGGCGTGTCGCAGCTCCATGCGGCCCCGGATGAAGGGTGTTCGCTCGTCCAAAGAGATATAGTCTCGATAGAGGCCCTGCCTGGCTCGATCAAGGACGCGCTGGGCCAGCACCAGCGCCAGCCGCTCGTAGAGCTCCTCCAGCGACTCGACCTGTACGAGGTCTTGGCGAAAGAATGTGCCTAGCCGGTAGGCATACTCGAGCATACGAAAGAGGTTCGCTATCGGCACCTTGGGCCTCAACGCAAGATGTAGATCGGAGCTCAATGGTATGTAGCCAACCCAGCCTTGGGGTGTGAGCACCCATTGGTCGTCGTTATGGAACGAGGGGGCTTCGACGTTGATCTTGGCCCCGTGTTGCCGCCAAAGCGCCTGCGCCAAGGCGGGGTCAAGCGCCGACTTATGCAGAGGCATGGCCTCGTACTCGACCAATTCCAGTAACTGGGGTGTGTGGCTCATTCACCCAGTACCTCGGCGCGCACACGCTCCCAGCGGAACTGATCCACGGTACTGCGTTGGTCGAAAAAGTACTCCTCCAGATAAGGCTCAATCTCGGTTCTCCACACGCTGGGTAACGTGTCTGAAGGACGCGCAACTAGAAAGAACGAAACGCCGATAGAGTAGTTTGGATCAGCGATGGTACGGTTCAGCCGTTCTAGCACCCGAATCAGGCCCTCGGCGTCAAAACCGGTTCCGTTGGCATGCCACCGGCGCAGCACAGGGTATTGCGGGTAGAGAGCGATGAAAGCAAAGCGCCGCCTCAGGGCATGGTCAACCAGCGCGATGGAACGGTCAGCGGTATTCATGGTGCCGATGATGCGCACGTTGGGCGGGATACTAAAGCGTCGCTCCCCTGCTGCCAGAGGCACAGCCTCTCCGCGATACTCCAAGAGGTACATCAGCTCGCCGAATACCCGCGCAAGGTTGGCTCGGTTGATCTCATCAATGATGAGAATGCATATGCCCGTGCGTTGGCTCGCCTCGTTGCAAAAGCGCATCAGGGTCCCCGGCACAACAGGATAGGCCAGACCTCCTTCTGGCCGTTCCACGGGCCGTATGCCCTGCACAAAGTCCTCATAGGCGTAGGCGGGATGAAACTGGACGATCTCCCAGAATCCGTCGCTTCCGCCCACCAGGTGCTTGGCCAGTTCTTTGGCGACATATGTCTTGCCGGTGCCTGGCGGCCCGTACAGAACCATCTGTCCCTTGCGCTCCAGGCTCGCGAGCCATTCACGTAGCATTGCGCGATCAAAACCCGTGTTCTGGGCGCATTCTATCAAAGAATACGCGGGTTGCAGCTCTGGCTCCGGATCTTCGTCGTCAAAGAAACGATATATCTCTGGCATAGGATCATCCAAGGTTGCCAAGAGCACCAATGGGTAGAGGTCGGTGAAAGCGGAGGCAATGGCTTCGGCCAACTCTTGTTTGGACATCGCCAACGCTTCGTTAGGGGACAGACTCACCATGGCGCGAGGAAACGCGGACGATTGCAGCCAGGCGGCGAAATTCAGCCGCTCATCAGGAGCTTGACCCCAGAACAGGTCTTCACGATTCAGAGTCGACCCGAGAAGATCGCTCAACAGCCCTGTCTCTCTCATTAGATTGGTGTGAAAACGGTCGGCAATCTGGCCGCTGTATCGGCCAAGGCTAAAGCCGAAGCGCAGCTCGTCAGCATTGAGACCGACGGAAAGCTGGGCATCCGCGATTCGTTTCCCGCCCTTTGGATAGTACGCCGCCCACAGGTGAGGCCATGCACCGCCTCGGCCATAGTCATTCTTGAGAATACGAGCGAGTGTTCCGCTTTCCGTCTCCATCAGCCGCAGAGTAGGCTCTGGCAACCTCGCTGCCACATCCGCCATTAACTCCTTGAGAGGGTGCTCAACATATTGGGCAAACGCCTCCCTATTCTGCTGATAGTAGTCTCTGGTAGGGGTTTTGCGCAGACCCCCCAGCAATGCAAACGTCGCATCGTCGAAATAGCCGTCAGTAGGTGGCAGCGGTGTAATCCCCTCGCTCAAAAGAAGGGGAAGCCTGGCAGGATCAAAGACCGCGTTAGCGACTTCTGTCTGGTGGGCTCTTCTGCTACTGGCTGCCGACCAATGGGCAAAGCGCAAGGCAATATGGTCAACCGTCCGCCAGAAGATCGGAAGCAGGTCCTCTGCGCCCTCTCGAACAAGTTCGGCAGGCAGCATATAGACAGACACTGCGGGCGCGCTGGCCACCTTGAACACATAATCGCGATACGCAGCATAGGAATGGGCGTGCTCGTCCAGGAGCGCGAGCCCCACACGCCTCTCTTGCGAGGGCGGGCCATAGAAACCTAGCACCAGCCACGAGCCGAACACAAGTTGGAGGGCATGACCGGCTCCGTAATAGCGCAGACTCAGGCTATAGCGCGGGTCGTCTGGCCCGGAAACTCGCAGCCGCTCGACTGCTTCACGCAGCAATCCAAAGGCGCAGACCGCTTCTTCCCGATTGGCAAAGACTCTCAGGAAGGGCTGCGCAAGCTGCTGGTCGTAAGTCTCAATGGGTGAGCCAACGATCTCATGGAACTCGGCTTCAGTTAGCTCAACAAGAGTCCTGTGCCAACCATGCCTTCTCGGTATCTGGCGTGGTGTCAGATCGTCCCACGTTACTGGTCGACGATGTGCATGATCTGCATCTTCGACGTAACGGTAGTCACCCGTGACGGTTCCGATTCCCACAATCCTATCGAGACCTTGATTCGCAACGATCCGATCACCCACTCGGATATCGTTGCGGAACCGCCACACTTGCTCTGTTCCCGCCGGGGTCCGAGCATCCCTGCCGGTGAGATAGGGCTGGCGGCGCTCGACGAACTCCTCGTGAGTGAGTCCCGTCAGGTCTCCCAACTCGTTCCAGCCAACCGAGGCAAACCCTTCGTCGCGCCAGAGATCCCAATAGCGCGCATTCCGGCCAGGGGCGATCTTCCAGTAACGAACCTCACGCTTTTGGTCCATCTCTCCTCCTCTCCTCCCTCTGCCCTACCCCAGCCGCTCCTGGGCCTCGCGGGCCAGCCGCTTGTGCACGTCGGGGACCACATGCTGCCCGGCGGCCTCCATGGCCAGCAGCGCGCCCCCCACCACCGGCAGGGTCTCCAGCGGGCGCGGGTGGGCGTGGGGCGCCAAGGCCCGCACCGGCGCCATGATGGCCGCCACCAGCGCCGCGCTGCGCGAGCGGAACACGCCCCCCGCCAGCACCACGGGAAAGGCGAGATCGCCCATGCCCAGGCGGCGCGCCACGGCGGCGGCGTTGCCGCCCAGGGCCGCCCCCACGACGCGGATGATCCCCTGGGCTACGGCGTCGCCCGCCTCGGCTGTGGCGAACACCTGGGGCGCCAGCGCGCCGTTGGGCCGGGGCGCCTCTCCCCGCACGATCCATTCCAGCATCTCCATCGCCGACGACGCGCCATAGTGCTGCAGGAATGCGTCGGTGAGGGCGGTCTCAGGGCCGGCGCCGGTGGTGGCCCGGGCCACGGCCCGCAGCGCCAGCCGCGCAATGTCGCCCGCTCCGCCGATGTCGCCCAGGTCGTTGCCCTCGCCAAAGGTGCGCCAGCGCTGGCCCGCCGGGTTGCAGCCCGCCACGGTGGTGCCCGTTCCGGCGATGATCACCACGCCCACGCCATCCTCGGCGCCGGCCCGCAGCGCCACGGCGCTGTCGTTCACCAGCACCCGGGGGCCGGGCACGCCCAGCCGCTCCAGCAGCGGGTCCAGCCGTCCGTGGTCGCTGGGCCAATCATAGCCCGCCAGGCCATAGCCCCCGGCGGACAACTGGGCCGCTGACACACCCGCCTGGGCCAGGGCCTGGCCCAGGGCCTCGCGGTAGGTCGCCAGGGCGCCCTCCAGCCCCACGCCCTCCCAGTTGCCGGGCCCGGCGATGCCCACGCCGCGCACCCGCCCGGCCCCATCGCAGATCAGGGCGTGGGTCTTGGTACCGCCCGCATCCACTCCCAAATACAGTGCTGCTTGTGACATGGTGATCTACTCCGTCAGGTATTCCAGGTGGGCGGCGTGGGTGCGCAGCATGTCCTCAAACAGGGCGGGGGCGCGGTCGGCGCCGGGCCCCAGGGGGTGCACCGCCAGGGCCTGCAACGCCGCATCGCGGCTACCCGTCGCGGCGGCCTCGGCGGTCAGCAGCTCGTACGCCTTGACCGCCCGCACCAGGCCATCGGCCATGATGGGCAGCGGCGCCGTGGGCAGCGGATACACCCCCGCCGTGCTGACGCGGCAGGGCAGCTCGCCCACCCAGTCGGCGGGCCAGCCGGGCACGGCGTCGCCCACTCGCGTGTTGACGATATGGACCTCGCTGGTGCGCCGCGCCAGCGCCAGCATGAGCTGCACGGCGGCCGTCGAGTAATAGGCGCCGCCCCGCTCCATGAGCTCGGGGGGCAGCGTCGTGAGGTCGGGATCGGCATAGCGGGCCAGGGTCTGCCGCTCGATCTCGATCACCTGGCGCGCCCGGGGCGTGCCCGTGCGCTGGGCCTCTACCACAGCGGCGGTGCGGTAATAGTAGCGCAAATAGTACGAGGGCATGGCCCCCAACAGGCGCGCCAGATAGGGCGGGATGGCGGGCTCGGCCTCCTGTTCAAGATGCTCCAGCCAGGCGGGGAACACCTCCGGCCAGACGTCGCGCCCCTGGATGGCCGCGCCGCGCACCCAGGACAGGTGGTTCAGCCCCAGATAGTCCAGGTCCACCTGGCGGGCGTCCACCCCGAACTGGCGGGCGATGCGCATCTGATAGCCGATGGGGCTGTTGCACAGGCCCACCGAGCGCACCGCCGGGGCATAGCGCTGCAATGCCTCGGTTACCAGGCCGCTGGGGTTGGCAAAGTTGATCAGCCAGGCCTCGGGGCAGAGGCGCTGTATATCGCGGGCCACCTCCAGGATCACGGGGGCGGTGCGCAGGGCCTTGGCCATGCCGCCCACGCCGGTGGTTTCCTGGCCCACCAGCCCCCAGCGCATGCCCAGTTCCTCGTCGGCCAGGCGCGCGCGCATGCCGCCCACGCGGATCTGGGTCTCGACAAAGGCGGCGCCCTGCAGCGCCAGATCGCGCTCGGTGGTCAGATTGAGCTGGAAGGGGCGCCCGGCCGCCTCGACCATGCGCCAGGCAAAGCCCCCCACAATGTCCAATCGCTCCCGGTCTATGTCCATCAGCCAGACCTCACGCAGGCCCAGCGTCTCGGCCTGTTCGATGAACCCGCTGACCAGTTCGGGGGTGTAGGTCGAGCCGCCGCCGATGACTGCTACTTTCATGGGAATCGCTCCTGTGGTGGTGCGCAGGGACAGGGTCTCTATGGGGATTGTACCAGAGGGGGGCGCCGCGCGCCAAGGACACTGTGAGGGTGGTTACCCCCGGAGCGGGCCAGCACGCCCCCGCGTCACCCCCTGGGCCATGCCCCAGACCATCAGCAGGATGGCGGCCTGCAGCAGCGGGCTGGCGGGGAAAAAGTTGTCCGCTGAGGTGACATAATACGGGCCGCCGGGATCGGAGAGGAGATAGTGGGCCAGCGGCAGCAGCAGGTAGGCCTGGATCAGGCCGCCGGCATAGAGGCTGGCCGCTGAGGGCATGGCGCGCCCGCGCCAGCGCCGCAGCAGCGTCATGATCGCTGCCCAACCGAGGGCCGCTAGCAGGCTCAGCCCGGCCGCCGCCAGCGCCAGGGCATCGCCCAGGAGCAGGCGCATCTCGGGCGCAACCGCCCGCAGAAGCAAGAGGGGCGCGACCAGGGCCGCCCCATCTGCCGCCAGCCAGGCCAGCCCCGCGGGGTCGCGAGCGGCCAGGGCGCCCGGGGCTGCCGCGCCCGCCAGTCCTGCCAGGGCGGCGGCGGCGCAGGCCAGCGCCAGGGGCAGCGGCAACGTGGGCGCCCCCAGGCCCATGGTGATCGCCACGACGCCGCCCCCCACGGGCAGCGCGCCTATCAGCCAGACGCACTCCCATGCCGGCGGCGCCCAGGCGGCGCCCCCATGCGCGGCGCATCTGCCCCGCAGCCAGCAGTACGCCGCATAGACCACCGCCGCGCCGCCCGAGGCCACCAGGCTCGCCATCCAGTAACGCCCCGTGGTCGCCGGGTCGAACGGCGCGGCCCCCATGTGCTCGTACAGGAACACGATGTAGCGGTTCGCCCGGCCAAACCAGATGGTCAGGGGCGCGAGAATCAAGGCTGCCAGCAACGCCGCGTGCACCGCCGCCGGCCGCCATGCGCGATAGGCTGCCATCAGCGCCCTCTACGATGCAGCGCGCCCGGCCCCGATGGTGCGCGCCAGGAACGCCCGCGTCAGCTCGTCCACGCGGGGATCGGTGAACCCGCCGTGGCCGCCGCCCGGCACGGTATAGAGCTCGACGGGCACGCCGGCGGTCTGCAACGCCTCGTAGAGCAGGACGCTCTGATGGTGCGGCACCAGGGGATCGCGCTCGCCATGCACGATCAAAAAGGGCGGTGCATCGCCGGTGACATAGGTGACCGGATTGGCGGCAGCCACCCGCTCCGGATGCTCCTGGATGGCGCCGCCCACCAGCTCGGACTCGGGCGAGTCGGCGGGGTCGTGCTCCATGCCCTCGGGCAGCCGGTGGGCGTCCATCTGCAAAAAGTCGGTAGGGCCAAAGTAATCCACCACGGCACTGACGCTACTGAGTATATCCAGATGCTCGCCCTGGTCGTACGCGCTCCCGTGGCCGGTGACGCCGAGCATGGCCACCAGATGGCCGCCCGCTGAGGGGCCCCAGGCGGCAAAGCGCTCTGGGTCCAGCCCATAGTCGCCCGCGTGGGCGCGCAGCCAGCGCACGGCGGCCTTGCAGTCCACGATCTGGGCGGGCCAGAGGGCGTGCTGGCTCAGCCGGTAATTCACCGAGGCGATGGCATAGCCAAGCGCCAGATACTCGGCGGGTACGAAATCGTCCTTGCTGCCGGCGCGAAAGGCCCCGCCGTGCACCCAAACGATCAGGGGCAATGGGGCATCGCCGGGGGGCAGGTAGAGATCGAGATGCTGGCGCGGGTGCGGATCGGGCGTGTAGGCCAGGTCGCGGTGCACGGTGACGCCGGGGGGTAATGACATGATGGACATGGCAACTCCTTCCGATGGCGATGTGCGCGTATGGTATCCGATTCACGCGCCCTGCGCCAGGGCTTGAGGGTTGCCGCCCATGTGCTACAATGGGGCCATGTGAGCGAGATGCACCGATGCAACCTGAGCGGGAGGATCGAGATGAACGTCATTGACCTGTACAAGTACCTGCGCGTGGTGGATGTGGCCGACGCCCTGGACGGCATCGGCTATTTCGACATCGGCCTGATGGATCCCGAGATTCGCCCCCTCTGGTTGGGGATGCGCTTCTGGGGGCCGGCCGTCACCCTGCGCTGCGTGCCCTCCAACCGCCCCATGTGGAAGCTGGAGACCACCGAGGAGATCGTGGCCGATCATGCCCACTGGTACGCCAGGTATCCCAACCCGGTCAAGCTGCGGGAGTTGATCACGCCGGGCTGCGTCGTCGTGACCGACACCGGCGGCGCACGTGAGACCGGCTATTGGGGCTCGAACAACTCGCTGGGGATCATCTCGGCGGGCGCAGCCGGCATTGTGACCGACGGCCAGTGCCGCGATACGTATGAGGTGGCCCTGCAAAAGACGCCCATCTGTTCGCGGGGGCGGGGGCGCACCATCATCCCCGGGCGTATCATGGAGGTCGAGGCCAACGTGCCCATCGGCTGCGGGGGCGTCCAGGTGTGCCCTGGCGATATCGTGGGCTGCGACGATGACGGCGTGATCGTGGTGCCCCACGACCTGGCCGAGGAGGTGGCCACCCACGCCATCGCCATTCTGCTGGCCGACATGCGCGGGCGACGCGGCCTTTACGAGCGGCTGGGGATGCCGATGGACGACACGGTGGACGTGGAGACCGTCGCGGCCTACTATGCGGGGCTGGGTCAGTAGGGCGTTGCGCATCGTCGAGAGTGGGTAGGGGCGCGCCCCCGTGCGTGCCCTCTTTTTCGGATCAGATAGACAAGGGAGAGCAACCATGCAAGTAGTTTCGGCACAAGGTGAGACCCGTACCCTGTTGTTGGTGCTCGAGAGGGGCGATGACGTGTTGGCCTGCATCCGCGAGGCGCTGGCCCGCGAGGGCGCCCGCACCGGCCTGGTGACGGCGGGCATCGGCTCGTTCTCGGTGCTGCATATGCACACCATCACCCGTGGCGAGGGTGAATCGGCGGGCGATATCCACATGGACGCCAAGGGGCCCATCGAGGTGGGCTCGATGCTGGGCAGCATCCAGAACGGTGAGCCGCACATCCACTTTGTGGCCCATCACACCGCCGACGACCGCACCTACATCGGGCATCTGGAGCCGGGCTCCATCGTGGCCTGGCGCGCCGAGATCGGCCTGATCCTGTTCGATGCGACGACGCCCCAGCGCTGAGGCGCGCCGTCTCTATCATCCGCCGGCCGCCGCGCCCCTGGGCGCTATCAAAAAGGAAAATACCATGAGTACCGACGCGAATACCCTCTCCGGGCAGGGCGCCCGGCTGGCCTGGGGCATCCTGGGCACCGGCAACATCGCCCATACCTTTGCCCGCGGCCTGGCCCAATCGCAGACCGGCAGGCTCTTGGCGGTGGCCAGCCGCACCCAGGAAAAGGCTGCCCAGTTCGCCGCCGAGTTTGGCGCGCTCCGCAGCTATGGCTCCTATGACGATCTGCTGGCCGATCCCGAGGTGCAGGCCGTCTACATCTCGTTGCCCAACCACCTACACGCCCGCTGGACCGTGCGGGCCGCCCAGGCAGGCAAGCACATCCTGTGCGAAAAGCCCCTGGCCAGCAACTATGCCGAGGCGATGACGGCCATCGAGGCCGCTCGCGAGAACGACGTATTCTTGATGGAAGCCTTTATGTACCGCTGCCACCCGCAGACGGCCAAGCTGGCCGAACTGGTGCGGGAGGGCGTCATCGGCCGGGTGCGGCTGATCCAGGCCCATTTCGCGTTTGACATGAAGGGGCCGCGCGAGAATGTGCGCCAGCAGAACCATTCCTCGGGCGGCGGCATCATGGATGTGGGCTGCTATACCGCCTCGATGGCGCGGCTGGTGGCCGGCGCGGCCAATGGGCTGCCCTTTGCCAACCCCATGATCGCGCGGGATGGCTACCGCAGCCAGACCGAGCTCAAGGCCCTGGGCTACATCAACCCGGATAACCGGGTGGACGAGTGGACCATGGCGACGGTGCGTTTCCCCGGGGACATTATCGCCAGCCTCACCACGGGCATTCAGGTGCGGGTGGATTCGGCGCTGCGCATCTGGGGCTCGGACGGCAATATCATCGTGCCCAACCCCTGGTTCCCTGGCGATCCGCGCCACGGCGGCGACGAGGGCGCCCGCATCATCATCAACCGGGACGGCCAGGAGCCGGAAGAGATCACCGTGACCACCGGCGGCCAGTATCTGTATGCCATCGAGGCCGACACGGTGGCCCGCCACCTGGCCGACCGCCAGGCCCCCAGCCCGGCCATGAGCTGGGACGACAGCCTGGGCAACATGCTCACCCTGGACGCCTGGCGCAAAGAGATCGGCCTGGTCTTTGATACCGAAAAGCCCGAGGGCCTTTCGATGCCCACCGTGGGGCGCCCGCTGGCCCGCCGCGCCGACGCCCCGATGACGCATGGTGAGATCTCCGGGGTCAACAAGCCCGTCTCCAAGCTGGTGATGGGCACCATGGTGTTCCAGCCAGGGGAGCTGCGCCTGGCGCGGGCGCTGCTGGATCACTTTGTCGAACTGGGCGGTACCGCCTTTGATACGGCCCACGTCTATCGCTCCGAGGAGACGGTGGGCCAGTGGCTCAAGCTAAGCGGCATCCGCGACCAGTTGGTCGTGATCGCCAAGGGGGTGCGCAACCCGGAGGACGATCCGGAGACGCTGACCAGCCAGCTCTACGAGTCGCTGGACAAGCTCCAGACCGACTATGTGGATCTGTATCTGATGCACGCCGATAACACCGACGTGCCCGCGGGTGAGTGGGTGGCCTGCCTGAACGAGCACCTGCGGGCCGGGCGCATCCGCGCCTATGGCGGCTCGAACTGGAGCATCCCGCGCATCGAGGAGGCCAACGCCTATGCCCAGGCCCACGGGCTGGTGGGCTTTGCCGCCAGCAGCCCGAACCTGGCTCTGGCCCGCTGGAACGAGCCTATGTGGCCGCGCTGCATCTCGGCCTCCGCCCCCGAGTCGCTGGCCTGGTACGAACGTACCCAGTTGCCGCTGCTGGCCTGGAGCAGCCAGGCCACGGGCTTTTTCACCGGGCGATACAGGCCCGAGGATCGGGTCAAGCCCGAGCTGGCCAACATCGTGCGCACCTGGTTCAACGATGCCAACTTTACACGGCTGGAACGGGTGCAGGAGTTGGCCCGCTGCAAGGGGGTCACGCCCGCGCAGATCGCCCTGGCGTATGTGCTCTCGCTGCCGCTGCGGGTCTATGCCCTGATCGGGCCCCAGACCATTGACGAGCTGAACGAGGCGCTGCCGGCGCTGGGGTTGCACCTGAACGAGGACGAGCGCCGTTGGCTCAACCTGGAGTCGGATACTCTGGCGGGGTAACAGCCCCGATAGGATCCCACCCGTCGCACGGCATTGGCCCTCAGGCACAACAGGGCTCCCTCTCCTGCAAGAGAGGGAGCCCTGTGCTCTCGGCAACTGCAATGGGGGCTACAAGCCCACAGGCGCTACTGGCGGGGGCGGCGTTCCAGGGTCGCGCTGATCTGGATCTCGCGGCCGTTCCGCAATACCACCAGGTCTACCTGGTCGCCGGGGCGGCTAAAGGCCACCGTCTCTAGCAGATCGGCAAAGTCAATCACCGGCTCGCCATTGACACGAATGATCACGTCGCCACCCGTGGGTACCGTGATGCCTCCAACCTGGGTGCTGCCGGTGCTGCCGCGCAGCCCTGCGGCGTCGGCGGGCCCGCCAGAGAGCACCTCCGCGATGTAGGCGCCTTGCTGAATGGAAAGGTTATTGCCTTCGGCGAGAATCAGATCTACCGAAGAGCCGGTGATGCCCAGCCAGGGCCAGGGGTAGGCCTCGCCTCGCATCAAGACGGGCGCTACTCTGCGCACAATGTTCACCGGCAGGGCAAAGCCGACGCCAGCGTTGGCCGCCGTGCTGCTGTTGCTGATGATCTGGGCATTGACGCCAATGACCTGGCCAGACAGGTTGATCAGCGGCCCGCCCGAGTTGCCCGGGTTGATGGCCGCATCGGTCTGGATGGCCTGGGGGATCGAGAACGAGCCCAGGCGGGCCGGGATCATGCGCCCCACAGCGCTGACGATGCCAAAGGTGATGGTGTTCTGTAGGCCAAAGGGGTTGCCAATCGCCACCACCCACTCGCCGGGCGCCACCATGTCCGAATCGCCCAGGGGCAGGGGATGCACGTTATCGGGCAGATCGTCCACCTTGAGCACGGCCAGGTCGCTATCCACATCCGTCCCCAGCACCGTGGCGTTGGCCGAGTAGCCATCGAAAAAGACCACGATCACGCGGGTGGCGTCGGCCACCACATGCTCGTTGGTGATGATGTGGCCTTGCTCATCCAGGATGAAACCAGAGCCGCCGCCTCCGCTCACCGCGCCACGACTCACCACATAGGTCTGGATGGCGACCACCCCGGGCTCTAGCTCGTGATATAGCCCCGCCAGGCCGTCCTCCAGTTCATAGGCGGCCAGGGCGCGCACCGAGGGCCCCGCCGACGTAGCGGGCAGAGTCGGCGCCACGGCCGTCTCTGTCGTCGGCTGGGCCCGCTCGACGATCACCTGGGGCGTGGGGGGCAGCGTCTCTGAGAGTTGGGCCCGTGCCGGCGAGAGGCCAAAATAGGCTATGCCAAGCGCGACGATGCACGCGAGAAAAAGCACCACGATAGCGCAGCCAATGCATCCACCGACTAGCCACTTGTTCTGGTTGTTCATACGATCGCTCCTTTCAGCCAGCTCTGCAAAGGATTGACGACATGCCTCTTGCGCAAGCGCAGAGGGCGCTGGCGTGCCCGGCGCTTGCGATAGTACAGTGATATTATACCAGAGGAGCCGTGATAAGAGGGCATGTGAATTGTGTGAGTTTTGCGGGGTCTGCGCGGGGTGCGTTCTACAACACGTATGTCCCCTCCCGGCAGATCGCCCGGCCATCTATCGTCAGGGTGGGGCGGAGCAAGCCCACGTCCACATGGGTTTCGCTGGCGTTGGCGCCGCCGTAGGGCAGGTTGTGGCCGAACCCCACATGGCAGGCGCCCAGGGCCATCTCGGCCTCCATGATCTGGGCATCAGGGCGCGCCGCCGGGTTGATGCCCAGCCCGAACTCGGCTACCTGGGCGGCGCCCGCGTCGCGGGCCAGGTCGTTATGCAACATACGCTGGCGGACAGAGCCCCGGCCCAGAGCCTTCAGGTTGGCGACGCGGCCCTCGACAACGCGCAGCATCGTGGGCCTGGCGGGCGGGCCATCGTACAGGGCGCCGTCCACCGCCAGCGTTCCTTCGATGCTGGCCTCGTGGGGCGCTGTGAATACCTCGCCATCCTCGGCCAGCCAACGCCTTGGGGCCAGCGTCAGGTCTGTCCCGCCCGGCGTCGCAATGTGCAGGCGCGTTGCCCCGCGCAGCGCCTCCAGCAGGCGCGCGCGCCAGGCCCGCACCTCGCCATAGTCTGCCGAAAGGATGCGCAGCAGGCTCTTGTAGGGCATGAGCCAATCGCAGTAGAGATGCTCCGTGGGGAGCAGCAGGCCACGATCGGGGCGGCCCACCGTATCGAACAGCCAGGGCACCTGGGGCGGGTCCGCCAGGATCACCAGGCTGCCTTCTGCGGCGGCGCGGTGCAGGGCCGGCGCGCCCGTGGCAGAATCGAAGGCCCTGCTCGGCTGCCCGGCCAGCATGTGCCGTTCGGCCTGCGCACCCTGCAACGTCAAAGAGACGTGCAGCGCCGTTGCCAACTCGTGCTTGGCCTCGCCGTAGAGGATCAAGACCGGCCCGCGCGCCGGTTGGCCCAGGCGCGCCAAGAGGCCGCGCGTCGCCTCGATCAAGAGCTGTGCGCTAGTCCTCGCCATGCCTTGGCTCCGCGTCCCCGATGCGTGCGCAGCGCACGAGCACGCGATGCTCCCGGCCATCGTCGTGCAGCGTCAGCTCATTCCCCGCTATCGGCTCGCCGTCTACGCTGAGGCCGGATGCCTCTGCGCCCAGCACAACCTCGATCCGGTAGGTGGCGGCGCCGTAGCGATAGGTCACCTCGAACCCGTCCCAGGCGGCGGGCAGGTGTGGCTCGAACCAGAGCCGGTTCTCCCGGCGGTGCAAACCCAGTAGCCCCTCCAGGCCCAGGCGGTACATCCAGGAGGCCGAGCCGGTATACCAGGTCCAGCCGCCGCGCCCGACATGGGGCGCGACGCCGTACACGTCCGCCGAGATCACATAGGGCTCCACCCGGTAGGTGTTGAGTCCCTCGGCGCCGTCGGCGCGTAGGATAGGATTGATCATGCGGAAGAGGGCCTCGGCGCGCTCGCCCTGGCCCAGCTCGGCCAGCGCCCAGATGGCCCACAGAGCTGCATGGGTGTATTGGCCGCCATTCTCGCGGATGCCCGGCAGATAGCCCTTGATGTAGCCCGGATCGCGGGGCGTCCGGTCAAAGGGCGGCGTAAAGAGCAGTAGCAGGCGATCCTCCTCGCGCACGAGCCGCTCATCCAGGGCCTGCATGGCCTGCCGGATGCGCTCGCCTTTATTGGGCAGGCGCGCGCCGCCGAACACCCGTCCCAGCACCGCCCACGACTGGGCGATGGAGTCTATCTGACACTCATTGTTCTCGCGAGAGCCCAGGGGCGTGCCGTCGTCATAATAGGCCCGCCGGTACCACTCGCCATCCCAGCCCGCGGCTTCGATTGCCTCCAGCAGCCGGGCGGCCCGCTCCTGGTATTCCTGCGCCAGGGCTTGCTCGCCGCGCCGTGCGCAGAGCGCCGCAAAGCGCAGCATGGCGGCGTACAGGAACCAGCCCAACCAGATGCTCTCGCCCTGGCCGTGGATGCCCACGCGGTTCATACCATCGTTCCAATCGCCGCCGCCCATGAGAGGTAGGCTATGGCGACCCTCGGTAGCGCCGCGCCCCATCGCCCTGTTGCAGTGCTCGAAGAGCGAATAGCTCTCTTCGGTCTGCTCGTACAATCCATAGCGATCCTCCTGGCCATCATCCAGGGGCTCGCCGCTCAGGAAAGGCAGTTGCTCATCGAGGATAGCGGCGTCGCCCGTCAGGTCCACATAGTGGGCCGTCACCAGCGGCAGCCAGAGGAGGTCGTCGGAGATGCGGGTGCGCACGCCGCGCCCCGAGGGCGGATGCCACCAGTGCAGCACATCGCCCTCCTCGAACTGGTGGCGCGCGGCGCGCAGGATCTGCTCGCGGGCCAGATCGGGGCGGCTGTGCATCAATGCCATCACGTCCTGAAGCTGGTCGCGATAGCCGTATGCGCCGCTGGACTGGTACAGGCCGCTGCGGCCCCAGATGCGCGAGGAGAGGGCCTGGTAGAGCAGCCAACGGTTCAGGAGCAGATCCATAGAAGGCTCGGGTGTGCGCACCGTGACGGCGCCCAGGATCCCGTCCCACAGGGTTTGCAGCTCCGCCCAGGCCGTGTCGCACGCCTCGCTGGATTGAAAGCGGCGCACGAGCTCCAGGGCCTCAGGCCGGCTCTCGGCCTGCCCCAGCAAAAAGACGACCTCCTCCGTTGCGCCGGAGGCCAGGTCTACCGCGACCTGCATGGCGGCGCAGGGGTCGTCTCCGGCGCGGATGGCCCCCTCCAGGCTGCTGCGCCCCAACCCGGCCGGGTGCTCTAGCGAGCCGTTGCGCCCCAGGAACTCGACCCGATCAGCGGTGAGGGACAGGGGCGCGCGATCGGTCGCCAAAAAGGCGACCGCCTCGGGATACTCTGGGTTGTAGGGATTGCGGGCCAGGAGGCTGTGGGTCTCGCCATCATACTCGGGCACGATGTACTGCTGTGTGATGCTGCGCAGAGTGCCCAGCACCCACTCGGCATAGTAGGTAGCCGTCAACCGGCGCGGCGCGGAGCCGCTGTTGTGCAGGCGCAGCCGCACGATCTTGACCGGCGCATCAGGGGCCACATAGAGGGTCAACTCGTGGCCCAGGCTGTGGCTGTTGTGCTCAAAGTGGGTATAGCCGGCGCCGTGCCGCACCAGATAGGGCGCGGCGGCGCCCGTGGGCAGCGGCGTGGGCGACCAGATCTGGCCCGTGTCTTCATCCCGCATGTAGAGGGCCTCGGCGGGCATGTCCGTGACCGGATCATTGCGCCAGGCGGTCAGGCGGTTCTCGCCGCTGTTGCCATGCCAGGAGTATCCGCCGCCCGTCTCGCTTACGACAAAGCCAAACTGCGGGTTCGCGATCACATTGCTCCAGGGAGCCGGCGTGGGCTTGCCGGGCTCCAGATAGGTGGCGTACTCGCGGCCATCGGCTGTGAACCCGCCATAGCCATTATCAAAGAGCAGGTCCTTGGGGCGCTCAATGGGCTCGCCATCTGGCAGCGCCGCCAAGGGAGCGGAACGTGGCCCAAAGAGCGGCAGGCGCGAGGGCCAGCGCGTCATGTCCTCCAAGGTCTCGCGCAGGACGCCCTCTCCCCCTGCCAGGATCACCCGCGCTGCCGAGTACAGCAGCGCGCGGTCGGATGGTTCCATCTGGTCGGCGCATAGGCTAAAGATGCCCCCCCGCCGGTTGACCCAGGCGCGACTGTGGCGCGAGGCGATGAGGCGCAGGACCATATTCTGGGACTCTTGGGCATAGCTGGTGCCACGCTCGTTGAGGAGCACCAGATCAATGAGCAAGCCTCTGCGGCGCCAGAATTCGTGGGCCACCAACATGCGGCGCACCAGGGCCAGATCCTCCTGGCCATTCACCTGAACCAGCGCGATGGGGTAATCGCCCGAGATGGCATAGGGCCAGAGGCGAGATTGGCCCCGAGTGTTGCCGGCCAGGATGGACCGCTCAGCGCGCCGCATCGGATGGGGATATAGGAGCAACGACAGCATCCCCTGCATCTGGGCCAGCTCTGGCCCCTGTACCCCCAGATTCGCCAGCTCGATGCGGCCCTGTTCGCGGGCGTTCTCCAGTGCGCGCTCCACAGCCTCCAGATCGGCCAGCTCGGCGGCTGCCGCCAGCACCTGCTCGCGAGCAGGCGCTACGGTGGTCACCCAGCAGAGACGAGCCGAGCCGTGCGGATCGAGCTCGATGACCTGCCCCACCGCCATGATCGGATCCAGCGTGGCGCCGGCGCTCCCCGACAGACCCTCAGGCCCGCCCGCCAGTGCGGCGGGACGTTGCAGGTCGCGCCCGCGACCGACAAAGGCGGCGCGGTCGGCCTCGTGCAGGCGACTCGGTCTTTGCCGAGGCTCCAACAGCATATAGTGCAAGAGATGCACAGGCTGATCCGAAGCAGCGCGTGGACGTCTCCAGTAGAGTTGGCCGTTCACTTGGGGTAGATATTCGGATTGGACGAACAGCTTGCTAAAGGCCGGATGGCGCTCGTCGCCCAGGGCATCTGCCAACACCAGTTCGCCATAGCTGCAAAGCAGCAGGCGGCGCGGCCTGTCGCTCAGGTTGGCCAGCGTCACCCGGCGAATCTCGGTGTTCTGCCCATAGATCACCGAGACATCGGTTTGCGCCCGTATATCGTGGTCAGAGCGCACGAACTCGGCCCGGCGCGGCTCGAAAACGACCTGTTGCCCCCGGCTATCTCCCGCCGTAGGCTGATAGGTCGTAGACCATAGCCGGTCTGAGTCGAGATCCCGCACATAGATCCAGACGCCCATGCGGTCCAGCGCCACATCGGGCGCCCAGCGGGTCAGGCGCAGGTCGCGCCACTGGCTATAGCCGCCGCCCGCGCTGTTGATCAGCACGCCATATTCGCCGTTGGAGAGATAGTGCACCTGCGGCACAGGGGCGTGGGCAGGCGCGACCCAAGGGTCGGCAGGAGGCCGCTGTGCCACGGCCTGAGCGCCGCTGGACGGCTCCGCCGGAGCCTCTTGCACGGGCGCATCCGCCGGCATACCCTCTTGCAGGAGAAGCTCGACGCTATCTATACGAGGATCGGCGTGCAGGCTTTCCACATGGTGGCCGCCCAGCAAATAGTTGCCCAGAGAAACCAGGCTCATGCCCTGGTGATGCACCATGTAGGAGCGCACGATGGCGCTCGCCTGCCCGATGGGCAGGTGCCCAGGGGTATAGTCCAGGGCCTCGTAAAAGCCATAGCTCCCCAGGAGGCCCGCCTTTACCAAAGCCTCGATGTTGCGCAACACGGCACGGGGGGCCACGGGCAGCGCCAGCAATGTGGCATAGGGGGCGATCACCAGATCATCGCCGAGCCCACGCTTGCGTCCCAACCCAGGCACGCCAAAGCCTCGATACTGGTAGTGTTGGTGGGCGTCAAAGTGATAGTAGCCCGATTCGGAGATGCCCCAGGGCACCCCCTTGCTGCGGGCATAGTCCATCTGTCGTTGCACAGCCGCCCGGTTCGACTCGTGCAGCAGCGTGCCGGGATGGCTGCGGATGAGCAGCTCGGGCATCAGGTACTCGAACATGGAGCCGTTCCATGAAACGAGCGCCCGCAGCGCGCCACCGATCTCGACCAGGGGACGCTCGAGGTGGAGCCAATGGCTGGGCGGGGCCTCGCCCTTGGCAATGGCGATCAGGCTGGCCAGGCGCGCCTCGGAAGCCAGCAGGTCATAGTGGTTCTCATCCATGCGCGCGGCGTTGACGTTGTAGCCGATGAAAAAGACCTGGCGCTGCGGGTCGTAGAGAAAGCCGAAATCCATCTCTTGGACCCATTCCTCGCACGTGTCTGCCAGCTCTTCCATGCGGCTCAGGAGCCAGCGCGCCCTCTCGCGGGCGGCGTCAAGCCGTTCCGCCACCTGCCAGATCCACTCGCAGGCCGGCTCGCGGCCATCCTCTGCCTCCAGGCAGACCTGCACCGAGCTATCCAGGGCGAGCAGGGCATCGCGCCCCGCCAGGCAGAGCTCGGGAATCTGGGCGAGGGTGGCGCGATGGGGCAGCGTCTGGCGCAGTGCCCTCCAGGCATCCCCCACCTTGATGGGGATATCGCCCAAGAGCGCGGCAGGGGGCTCCTGTAGCTCCCAAACCCACGGCATGAGCGCCCGCAGCTCGTCCTGCAGGTTGTCTAGTTGGCCGTGTACCCGCTCGAACCAGATGTACAGGGCATCCAATTGCTCGGAGGACAAAGCGGGCGCGTGCTTTTCGACGAGTTCCAAGACAAACTCATCCAGCCGGGGCCAGTACTCGTTGCGGAGCCGGGTGAGGAGCAGCGGCCAGCGCTCCGGGGCCTCGCGCGCTTGATAAACCCTGGCATAGACCTCGTCCACATGCCGCCGCAATGTCTCGACCAAGGCCCGCGCCTCTGGGTCGCGCACGTCGCTCACGATCTCGACCAGCACGCCCAACACATCGCCCAGACCCTGCCAGGTTTCCCAGCGAAAGATATCCTGCTGCGGCAGGCGCAACAGAGACTGTCGCAGGGCAATCAAAGCGCCGGCCAGGTTGCCGCTATCCACAGTAGAGACGTACTCGGGGGGCAGCGGCTGTAGGGAGTGGGTATCATACCAGTTCAGCCAGTGTCCCCGGTGTCGCTTGAGATCGGCCAAAGACTGAAAGCTCGAACGCAGCCTGTTCACCAACTCATCGGGGCCCAAGTACCCCAACTGGTGGGCGGTCATGGTCGAAAGGAGCATAAGCCCAATGTTGGTGGGCGAGGTGCGGTGGCCCACCTGCCCCAAGGGCTCCTCCTGAAAGTGATCGGGGGGCAACCAGTGATCCTCTGGGCCAATGAACTGCTCGAAAAAGCGCCAGTGGCGGCGCGCCAGCCTGCGCAATACGGCCTGCTCTTCGCGGGTCAGCGTCTCTTGCTCGCGCTGCTGGGGCTGGCTGATCCAGGCGGCGACCTGGGGCGAGAGGACCCACGCCAGGGTTAGGGGGAGGGCCAGTGGCAGGGCGCGCGGGTTGGCCGCCCAGGTCGCGGCGCCCAGCGCCAGCCCCAGCAGCGCGCCGCCGCTCATCTTGGACCACAGCAATTGCAGCCGCCGCTCCCGGCCCAGCAGACGCGCCGTGTGGGCCGCCGTGGTCCACTGTAGCAGTTTGCGTCGCGTGATATAGACGCGGATCAGGGTGCTGATGGCGGCGTCCGCCAGGATCAGGCCCTCGTAGGGCAGGAACACCAACGAGAGTAGCCAGCGCGCCGCCTCGTTGTGCACGAGCGCGGTAGAGGCGCTGGCCTTGGGCACTTGCAGGCGGGTCAGCAGACCGGTGATCACTCCGGCGATCAGGGGCAGCGCCGAGAACGCCAGAGCCCAGGCGGTCCACGCCAGGGCAGAGCCGGGCAGAATCAGCCAACCGGCGGCCAAAAAAAGCAACAGGGCCAACTGCTGCGTGCTGCGGCGTAGGTTGTCCAGTAGCTTCCAGCGATCGAGCAGGGAGAGGCGGGTGGGCGCCTTGTCGCCCGTTGAGACAGGTACGCGCCCCAGGAGCCAGGGCAGCAACTGCCAATCTCCCCGCACCCAGCGGTGCAGGCGCTGCGTATAGGCCAGATAGGCGGAAGGATAATCTTCATAGAGTACGACATCCGAGATCAGGCCGGCGCGCCCGTGGACGCCCTCGAACAGATCATGGCTCAGGAGCGCGTTCTCCGGCGCGCGCCCCTCCAGGCTGCGGTAGAACGCGGCGATATCATAGATGCCCTTGCCTACATAGATCGCCTCGCCAAAGAGATCCTGGTACACATCCGAGACGGCCCGGGTGTACAGATCAAGCCCCATGTCGCTGCCAAAGATACGCGTAAAGCGCGATGCCAGGGCGCTGGTGAACTTGAGTTCTGTGCGCGGCTGCAAGATGGTATAGCCCGCCACCACACGCCCCGTATGCGGATCGAACTGGGCGCGATTGAGCGGATGCGCCAAGGCGCCGATCAGGCGTTGGGCGCTCTGGGGCGGCAGAACGGTGTCGGCGTCGAGGGTGATGACATAACGCACCTGCCTCAGAAAGGCCAGATCGCCCACAGAGACGGCAAACGGGTTGCTCTGGTAGCCCAGCGCCCAGCCATTGAACTGCTCCAACTTGCCCCGCTTGCGCTCCCATCCCATCCACACCCGCTCGGACGGGTTCCACTGCCGTTCTCGGTGCAAGAGGAAAAAGGGGCGGCCATTCCTGCCGTATCTGCGGTTCAGAGCGCGCACGCCTTCGGCTGCGCGCTCGATCAGCGCATCGTCGCCGGCCATGTGCTTTTGTGGGGCATCGCGCAGGTCGCTGAGCAGACCAAAGGCCAGCTCGGGGTCGGCGTTGCTCAGGTAGTGGCGCTCCAACTGGCCCAACAGCGAGTCCACCTCGTCCGCATCGGTGAACAGGCAGGGCACCAGCACAATGCCGCGCATCTCGGGAGGGATGCCCTGGCGCAGGTCCAGCTTGGGCAGCACGCGTGGGGGAACGATGTGGGTAACGAGCATGTTCACCAGGCTTACCGCGGCGATGCTGGCCGGCACACAGGCGAAGGCCAGGATCGCGACGAGCTGGCCCAGATGAGCCTCGCGAGCGACGCCATACCAGAGCAAGCCCGCGATGATGAGCACGGTCAGCAAGAGGATGGCGCCCAGATAGGCGCCCGTGGCATGGCGCAGCAGCCAGGCGCGCATGCGCTCACCGGCGCCAGGCCGGTAGCCGATGCTGGCCGCCAATGCCTCACGGCCACGATCAATGAGGTAATAGCCTACGTGCCATTCGCGCTCGGGGCGCTTTTCTTGGCGCGCTCTCTCTGCCAGCTCGACGGCGCGGCGAGCGATGACCTCCTCCGTCCGATCTGAACGACGCCCCAGAGTCTCAATCGCTTGCCGGTAGCGGTTGCGGCCCTCCTGGTCCATGCGCCCATAGGCACCCGTGGGCTCTTGCTGTAGGGTGCTCTCGACCAGGCTGACCTCTTTTACAAAGGCCGCCCAATCCACGGCGCCCAGCGCACGCAGGGCGCGCACCGCACGCCCAACAATGATCTCTTCTGTCGGGGCATCGGGCAGCTCGACGGCGGGGATGGGCTCGCTTGGCGCATCCAGCCGGTCTCCCAGCGTGTCGGCGACGGCCTGCGCCAGCAGCTCCAACTCGGCCACGCGCAGCATGAGCGGCAGCGCCCATAGTTCGCCCAGAGTGAGGGAACGTACCTCTTGGTATGCCTGCACAAAGCGGGTCAGCCGGTGCAAATCCACCTGGCCATCGCACAGGCGCACGACCTCACGGGCGATGGCATAGATCCGTGGCAGCCCCCGGTGAGGCTCGCCGGCGAGCTTGGGCAGCCGCCGGTAATAGCCAGGGGGCATGTCCTCGATCACCAACCGTCCGGCCTGCTCGACCAGGTACAGGTTGTCCAGCAGCCACTCGGCAGCCGTGGTAACGATGCCCTCAGCCTCGGAGATGCGTACAAAGCGGCCGTACGCCTGGCTCAGCAGGCCCAGCAGACCCTCGATGCGGTCAATGGGCGAGGGGACGCGCAACTCGGTTGGCGAGACGGTGTGGGCGGCTGCGAGTTCCAAGGCTCTGACACGTAGGCTATCCAGAGCCCTGTCGGTCTCTGCCAGACCGACTTGTTCGATTGGTCTGCTCACCATCCGTTAGTGCCCCTTGCTCTCCTTGGCTGCGCTGGCCCAACTGGTATGCTGCTCATCGGCGGGGAGGTCTTGCACCACGAGGAGCGGCGTGCTGCCGTAGACGATCAGGTTCAAGGCCAGGCTGGCAAAGGGCCAGCGACGGGCGCCCGTGTGGCCGTGCGCACAGATGACCACCAGATCGGGTTCCTCGGCATCCACCAAATCGTGCAAGGCGCCGGCCGCATCATGCTCCGAAAGCAGCCGAATCTCACTGTTCACGCTCAGGCTGGCATTGGTCTCCTGCAAATAGCTCTCGGCGGTCTCGATATTCAATTCGACGACCTCAGCCACCAGCGCCCGCTCGTGCTCGGTGAGGGGGGCGCGGCGTGGCAACTGGGGCGGCACCACCACGTGCGCCAGGAGCAGCGTTCCCTCGCCATACCCGGCCAACATGGTGGCAAAAGGCAGCACGCATTCGGCGCGCCGCGAGCAATCCAACGGCACCAGGATCTTGCCATAGCGGAATTCGTGCATCGCCGCATCGGCGGCGCGATAGGCGCGCACAATCAACACGGATGACTTGGCCTCAAAGATCACCTTTTGTGCGACGCTGCTCGAGTTCCAGCGATACAGGCCGCTGCGACCATGACTGCTGAGGATCGTCATATCCACAGCGTTCTGGTCGGCAAAGGAGATGATCTCCTCTGCTGCTTTGCCTTCCAGCAACACCGTATCCACCTCACAGCCCGCGTCAGCCAACCGCTGGGCGACATCTGCAAGATAGCGCTCCCCTTTGGCGCGCACAAGATGCCAGTTTACCGGGCTGATCGGCACAACGCCTTCGGTGATCATCTCGTCTAGAACGCGCAAGAGGGTCACCCGCGCGCCAAAGGCGTGCGCCGATGCGACGACATGGGGGAGCACGCACTCGGCGAGCGAAGAGCCGTCCAACGGGGCCAGAATATGATTGATCATAATGGCATCTCCCGACAGGCGATAGCTAACACAACCCATTCTACCAGGGGAGACGAACTCTCCCAAAAGCGGCCGGCGGTGTAACCAGAAACGCTGCTACAAACGCTGTAGCAGCGGCGGGCGTGTATACGCAGGCCCCGGCGCCAGCAGATGCTCGCCAGGGCCAGGGCTATAGGGTGGCCGGGGGCTCGGCTGCGCTCCAGGAGCGCGCCTGCTCCAGGGCGTTGCGCACTTCTCGGTCTGTGGTCTGACGGAAATCCCGATACCAGGCGCCCACGCCATAGAATGGCTCGGGCGTAGAGACACAGGTCACCTGATCCACCAGCCGCTCAAAAGTGAGGCGCGTATCCGGCGGCGCAACAGGCACGGCCACCACGATCCGGGCAGGATCCTGGCGGCGCGCCGCCTCGACAACGGCTCGCATGGTTGCGCCCGTTGCCAGGCCATCGTCCACCAGGATCACCGTCTTGCCCGCCAGATCTGCCGGCGCCTGGCCACCCAGGCTATGCTGCATCCGCTCCAGCTCGCGCAGCTCGCGTTGGGTGACATCCTCGATGGTGGCCTTGCCGATGCGCAGCATGGCCACGATCTCGTCATTGAGCACGCGCACGCCCCCGACGGCCACGGCGCCCATCGCCAGCTCGGGCTGGCCTGGCACCCCCAGCTTGCGCACCGAGCACACACCCAGGGGGGCGCGCAGGGCGCGTGCCACCTCCAGGGCCACGATCACGCCGCCGCGCGGCAGGCCCCAGACGATCACATCACCCCGGCGCGCCAGGCCGCCAAGCTTGGCGGCAAGCTGTCGTCCGGCGTCGGAACGGTCGGCAAAGATCACGGCGACTCTTTTCCTCAATAGGTCATCTATACCTCGGCCTGGGATTGGAGCTGTAGCCAGCGCACCAGATCGTTGCGCCGCAGCAGGCCGATCAGTTGGCCGTTCTCAAGCACGGGGATCTGGCGCACGTCGCGCTGCATCAGTGTGTTGAACGCCGTCGCGCCGTCATCTCCGGAGGTCACCGTGAGCAACTCCTCTCGGGGCGTCATAATGCCGCGCACCGTGAGGCTATCCCAACGGCTGCGATCCACGCTGCGCACATCCTCCAGCGTCACCAGCCCCACCAGCGCTCCCTGCTCGACCACGGGGAATCCATAGTCATCCGAGCCCATGACGTGCTCGTGGACCAGAACGCTCACGCTGATATCGGGCGGCACCACGGGCGGATTCCGGCGCATGATCGTGGAAACAGGCACGTCTGCGAGGATATCCTGGATGACCACATGCCGGTAGCTGCGCGCGGCGGCGTTGCTGAGAAACCAGCCGATAAAGGCCAGCCACAAGCCGTTGATCAGCCCTGAGCCGAGCAAGGGGATCTCTGCGCCAAAGACCATGGCGATGCCGCCCAGGATGAACATCCAGGCGATCCCCTGGCCGATGGCCGTCGCCCAGCGGGTGGCGCGCGGCAGGTTGCCCGTCAGCGCCCAAAAGAGCGAGCGCACCACGCGCCCGCCATCGAGCGGAAACGCGGGCACCAGGTTAAAGAGCCCCAGCAGCAGATTGACCGAGCCGAGCCAGAGCGCGAGGGCGCCTGCCAAGCCCAACGTGGCCAGCAGGTCTTGCGGCCGCTGGATCAACCCTCCCACGGCGACCACGTTGAGCCCGGCTGCCAGCAGCAACGCAGCGCCGATCACCAGGCTCGTCAGGGGGCCGACGATGGCCATCACGAACTCGCCGCCGGGCGAATCGGGCTCGCGCTGGATGTTCGACACGCCGCCAAAGATAAAGAGCATGATATGGCGCACAGGCAGCCCTTGGGAGCGGGCCACCAGCGAATGGGCCAGCTCGTGGGCCAGCACCGAGGCAAAGAACAACAGAGCGGCAAGCGCCGCCAAGCCCCAAGTTACCCAGGGAGCCCAGTCGGCGCGAAACTGGCCGATGGTGTTGGCCAGGCTCCAGGTAATGAGCGCGAAAACGAACAGCCAGCTCCAATCTACGTGGATGTTGATGCCCAGGATCCGTCCGACACGTATGCCTTCGCCCACGCCAGCCTTCCTTTCTATTGGCCGGCGCACCCGATGAGTCGGGCGCGCCGGGGCAACTTGCTCAGGCCGCACCCCCCTGGCCCGGCTGTTGGCCTCGCAGGGGTAGTAGCGCCAGCGCTGTCTTGATTAGGGTCGCGGCCCCCTCGATGCCCAGCCTGCCCGTATTCAGGACCAGGTGATACAGGGTGGGATCGTCCACGTCAATGTGGTGAAAGGTGCGCAGATATTCCCCCGTGCTGGCATCCATCTCTTGCAGGTAGCGACGCGCCTGCGCCGGGGTCATGCTCTGCTCGCTTTCGAGCCGCGCCTGGCGATCCTCAAAGGGAGCCACCACGCGCACATGCAACACATCGGGCTTGTATTCGAGGACCGCCTGTCCGCCGCGCCCAATGACCAGGATATTGTCCCGCTCATAGGCGGCCAAGATGGTGGCCCGCACCATTCTGACGGCATCGTACTCGTCCAGGATGCGGGGGCGCCGCTCATAGCCGATGGCCGGGCTGCCGATCCACATGCTAAACTCGGCTACCGAGCGCGAGCGCCGGAACAACTCATCCAGGAATCCGCGTCGCTCGTACTCTGCCTCGGAATAGTCAATGATCTGCTCGGGCGGGATGCCCACCTCGGAAGCGACTCGCAGCATCATATGCTTATCGAACGCAGCCAGGCCCAGCTCCTCACACAGGCGCTTGGCCAGCTCCAAACCCCCGGCGCCAACCTGTCGTGACATGGTGATAACTGCCATGCTAGACCTCCCATTGTTGCTGTGCCGGGCTGTAGGGCCCGCACGTGCGAGGGAGCCGCAGCCCTCGCGCACCAAAGGCCCCACAGCCGTCCGTTTCCCGGTCTGCGAACTCAGCCTCTCCCCGCCGAAAGCACCTGCTGGCCCGCCTTTGGCATCACCGCCAGGGCTTGTTTGACCAACGCCAGCGCCCCTTCGATGCCCAGCTTGCCTGTGTTGACCACCAGATGATAGAGCGAGGCGTCGTCGGGGTCTACGTGGTGAAAACTGCGCAGGTACTCTGCCGAGGCGCCCTCGGTCTCTTGGAGGTAGCGGCGCGCTTGAGAGGGGGTCATGTCTTGGGATGCCTGCATACGGCGCAGGCGATCCTCAAAGGGCGCTACCACGCGCAGGTGTAGCACGTCCGGCTTGTCTTCCAGGATCACCTGCCCACCGCGTCCCACGATCAGGGTATTGTCTTGCTCGTAGGCCTTGAGCACGGTGGCGCGGATCAGATCCACCGCGCCCTCCTCATCCAGCACGCGCGTCCGTCGCTCATAGCCGGCGGCCGGGCTCCCCACCCAGGTCGAGAACTCGGCCACGGGCCGCGAGCGCCGAAAGAGGGCCTCGAAAAAGCCGCGCCGCTGATACTCGGTCTCGGAATAGTCAATGATCTCGCCGGCGGTGATGCCGACCTCATTGGCGACGCGCGCCATCAGCCGCTTGTCGAACATGATCAGTTTGAGCTCGTTGCAGAGCTGTTCCGCCAATTCGTCGCTGCCGGAACCGATTTGCCGTGACATGGTGATGACTGTCATGGTAACGCTCCTCCGGCGCCTGCCCACAAGGCGCCCTTGCGTCCAGCCTTGATGCAGAACGGCCGCGCTGCCCGGCGGGCTCGATGCGGCGACTGGACAGTGCCAGAGCCGCCGGCTCAGCAAGCAACCCTGCCTTCTAGCTCTATTATAGCATACTAACCCTACTTATGGGGCCACGAATTTGGGCAGCGCCCGCGCAGTCCGGCGTCGCGTGCACCCTGGCGGGATGGGATCTGCGTCGTCTGGCAATTGCTCTGCGACAGGGCATGTGGTATAACATCTACGTCCTGGCCCTACCAGCTCACAAGGAGTCGCGCCTCAGCATGGATCCACAAGAGAAGACTTGGCTTCAGAACAACCTGCGCACCTTTGCCGGCAGCTCGCACCCAGAGCTGGCCAAGGACATTGCGGCCTACCTCCAGGTGCCCCTCTATGACCATATCACCTCCCGGTTCAGCAACGACAACTTGTATGTGCAGCTCCAAGAGAGCGTGCGTGGCAAGGATGTGGTCATCATCCAGTCGTTCTCGCCGCCCAGCGTGAGCGACAATGTGATCGAGTTGCTGATGATGCTCAACGCTGCCGCCAGCGCGTCTGCCCGCTCGATCCACGCCGTGATCCCTTACTTTTCCTATGCCCGCTCGGACAAGAAGGACGAGCCGCGCATCTCGATCACGGGCCGCCTGATGGCCGATCTGATCGCCACGGCAGGAGCTACTCATGTGATGACCATGACGCTGCACTCGCCCCAGGTGCATGGGTTCTTTAGTGTGCCCACCGATCACCTGACGGCGCGCCCGATCTTTGTGCAGCACTTTCGCAAACGCGATCTGAGCAACTCGGTCGTCGTCTCGCCCGATATCGGCCATGCCAAGCGGGCCACCTCTCTGGCCCGCGCCCTGGGTATCGGCGTTGCCGCGGGCGACAAGATGCGCATCTCTGATACCGAAGTGGTCATGGGGAGCATCATTGGCGATATCCGTGGCAAAGACGTCATCGTCTTTGACGACGAGATCGCCACCGGCGGCTCCATCGTCGCCCTGGTTCAAGAGCTGCGCAAGCATGACGTGAACGGCATCACGCTGGCGTGTACCCACGGCGTCCTCTCAGGGCGGGCCATCGAGCAGCTACAGGCGCTGGACGATGTGCAGGAGATCGTGACCACCAATACGGTGCCCATCCCTGACCACAAGCGGCTGCCCAACATGACCGTGCTCTCGGTTGGGAGCATCTTTGGGGAGGCCATCCGCTGCAATCTGTTGGGGCGTTCTGTGGGGCCACTGTTTGCCTATTGGCACGACCGCTGACGCGCCGGTATTGGCGCATGGCGGGCAGGGCTTGTCTCTGCCCGCTTGGCGGGCGCGAGCGCCTCGTGTCGCACTCTGCGCCCAATTGCAGCCACTATGAATACGCCTATAATGGCTCTCCGTGTCTGAGCACCATCAGGAGAGCCCCGTATGCAAGTTGCCATGATCGGCTTGCCCCTTTCGGGCAAGACCACCCTCGCCAGCGCCATGACCGCCGGCCACGTCGGCAAGCCCGGCCAGCGCCTGGGGCGCGCCGAGATCAAGAGCGCCATTGTGGACGTACCCGACCCGCGCGTGGCCCGCTTGGCCGAGATGTTTCGCCCGCGCCAAGTCACCTATGCCCAGGTGCGCTTTGATGATATCAGCGGCGTGAGCCGTGGCAGCGCCCAGGGCAGCGGCTTTGATGCGCGCCTGCTGGACGCCATGAGCCACGCCGACGCCTTGCTGGAGATTGTGCGCGCCTTTGACGACGATACCGTGCCCCATCCCGAGCTGAGCGTGGATCCTGCCCGCGATATCGAGCTTGTGACCCTCGAACTGATCGTCAGCGACCTGGCTACGGTGGAACGTCGCCTGGAGCGCATCGCCAACGGCATGCCCAAGGCGCGCGGCGACGCCCGCGACAAGCTGTTGGCCGAGGAAACCCTGATGCGCAAGCTGGAAGAGGGCCTGAGCCAGGAGCGGGCCATCCGCGATCTGGATCTGACGCCAGAAGAGCAGGCGGCGATTCGGGGCTTTCAATTCCTGACGGCCAAGCCGACCCTGGTGGTGCTCAACCTGGGCGAGGCGGATGATCCACAGACGCCCGCAGACTGGGCCGCCCAACAGCAGCGCGCCCTGGTGCTGGGCATCCGTGGCGCGCTCGAAAAAGAGATCGCCGAGCTGCCGCCCGAGGAACGGGCTCTCTTTCTCGAAAGCTATGGCATCGCCGAGCCCGGTCTGAACGTTCTGGTGCGCGAGTGCTATCGCCTGCTGGGGCTCATGTCCTTTTTCACGGTGGGCGAGGATGAGGTGCGCGCCTGGACCGTGCGCCAGGGCGCTACCGCCGTCGAAGCAGCGGGCGCCATTCACAGCGACCTGGCGCGGGGCTTTATCCGCGCCGAGGTGATCGGCTATGATGAGATGATCGCCTGCGGCAGTATGGCCGAGGCCCGCCGCCGGGGCAAGCTGCGCCTGGAGGGCAAGGAATACGTGGTCCAGGATGGCGACATCCTCAATATCCGCTTCAACGTGTAGAGGCGCCCCAGCCGCGTTGCCCTGACGTTGGTGCGCGAGAGTGGCCGGAGTCAATCCCCAAAGGAGGGGAGGTCCCATGAAGCGAACGCTCCTTCTGGCGCTGGTGTTGGCCGTGTTGAGTGGGCCCCTGGCGGCCTGCTCCGGCGGGCTATTCGGATCGCGCAAGCCGGTGACGCTGCGTTTTGCCTATCGCGCGGGCTCTATGCAAGTCGAGGCGCTGCTGGCCGAGTTCCATGACCAATACCCCCACATCACCGTCGAGCCGGTAGTGGCGCAGAGCGAGGGCGGCGGGCTGCGGCAGCTTGTGTCGGAAGGGCGGGCGGACTTGTTCCGCGATGGGCGCGAGGCCCTGGCCTATGCGCAAGCGGGCTGGATTCAGCCGATTGGTGAGGCGCAACTGGCCGAGTGGTCTGCCATTCGCTCGGACTATTATGCGGGTGCATGGTCGGCCCTGGCGGGCGGCGGGCAGCAGTGGGGCATCCCGGCAGGGCTGGATCCGCTGGTCGTTTACGCCAACGCCCAGGAGCTACGCGCCCTGGGCATGGGCATCCCCGCCGTGGATCAGCGCTGGGATGCGTTCGGTCTGCTCTCGCTGGCCGTGGCCCTGGACCATCCTGAGGGGACGCCCGAGCACCCGGGCGCGCCTCTGTATGGCTTTTGTACCCAGCCGGAGGATTGGGATCCGTTCGTCCTGATCTATCGGTGGGGTGGGGCGCTGGTGGATCGCCTCGATGACCCCCAACGCGCCACTTTGACCCAGCGCGAGACGGTCGAGGCGGTGCGCTGGTACACCGATCTGTTCACAGTCCACGGCGTGGCGCCGGACCCGACCGCCATCAACCGCGAGTTCCCCCAGGGCGGCATGGCCCAGGCCAAGTCGCTGGGGCGTTGCGGCGTGTGGCTGGGGCTCTATAGCGAGCGCGGCGGCCAGGGTACCCCGAGCCGCTGGGCGATGGAGTGGGCCATGCTGCCGCTGCCCCGTATGGGTGGCGACGTGACGCTGGCCGACGTGCAGGGCTACTATCTGGCCGCCGGCTCCGAGCACCCCGAGGAGGCGCTGCTGCTGGCACGCTTTCTCTCCGACCGGTGGAGCGCGGCAGGCCGATACCTGCCGCCGCGCCAATCGCTGGCCGCCGATCCTGCCTATGGGCAGGCGGCCCAGGCGGGAGCCGACGTGCAGAGCATCGTCCCCCGCAGCGCGCTTGTCTCATTGCCGGCCGAACTCTCACCCCGGCTGGGCGCCGTGGGTGAAGCCGTCATCCGCGTGATCTATATGGGCATCCAGCAGGGCGGCGATGTAGAGCAGTTGCTGCACCGGGCTCAGGAGCAGGTGCAGCGCTTTTTCTAGCCGCGCTACCACACGAACACAAAGGTCAGGTCGTTGACGTTGGTGTGGGTGGGCCCCGTTATCAGCAGGTCGCCCAGGTTGGCGAAAAAGGGATAGGCGTCATTGCGCTCCAGGTGATCCCAGGGGTCCAGCCCCAGGGCGCGGGCCCGGGCCACGGTATCCCCCTCGGCCAGGGCGCCGGAAGCGTCGGTTGGCCCATCGGTGCCATCGGTGGCCAGGCAGACGATCGCTACGTCATCCAGCCCCTGGATCGCCAGGGCAGCGGCCAGGGCCATCTCCTGGTTGCGGCCTCCCTTGCCCCGACCGCGCAGGGTCACCGTGGTCTCGCCCCCGGCGATGAGGCAGGCAGGGCGCGCCAGGGGACGGTCTGAGGCGCGAATCTCTTTGCCGATGGCGGCGAACACCTTGGCCACCTCGCGCGCTTCGCCCTCCACATAGGTCGAGAGGAGCAGGGTGTGCAGCCCCAGGTCATGGGCGGCCCCCTGGGCCGCCTCGGCGGCCAGGTCGTTGCTGGCGACGATCACATTCTGCGTCCGCTCGAACACCGGCGAGCCCGCGCCCGGGTTGTCCTCGATCTCGCCCTCTACCCCCTTGCGCAGATAGGCCTCGATGCTGGCGGGGATCGCGCCCAGCAGGCCGTAACGCCGCAGGAGGCCCCAGGCATCGGCAAAAGTGCTGGTGTCGGGCACGGTGGGGCCGGAGGCAATGGCATCCAGTGGGTTGCCCACCACGTCGGAGAGGATCAGGGCGATCACCTGGGCGGGCGCGGCCAGGCGCGCCAGCTTGCCCCCCTTGAGTTGATCCAGGTGCTTGCGGATGGTGTTGATCTCGACGATGTTGGCCCCCGCCCGCAGCAGGGCATCGGTCAGGGCCTGCATGTCATCCAAGGTGACGCCCTCGACCGGCAGGGTCATCAGGGCCGAGCCGCCGCCCGAGATCAGGCAGAGCGCCAGGTCACGCTCGCCCGCCTGGGCCAGCAATTCGGCGATGCGCCGCGAACCGGCCACCCCTGCCTCGTCGGGGATCGGGTGGCCCGCCTCGGTCAGGCTGATCCGCTCGGTGGGCAGCACGTGCTCGTACTTGACATTGATGGCCCCATCGGCGATGCGGTCGCCCAGCAGCGCCTCGATGGCCTGGGCCATAGGGGCATCGGCCTTGCCCGCGCCCACAACATAGATGCGTTCCACCGCCGCCAGGTCATAGACCTGGCCGTCCACGATCAGGCGGTCTCCCTCGCGCCGCACGAAACGCCTGACGGCGGCGGCGGGATCCACGGCATCCAGCGCGGCCTGCAGCACCTGGACGATCTGGCGGCGGCGCTCGCCCTTGAGACCCTCTCGGTCGGTTAGCTGGGGGGCAAAGGTGACCATGCGACTTGTCCTTTCTCAGAGCCGGTGCGGCCCGCGAACGCTCTCACCCCCCAGCGAAACCCGTCCCGGAGGCGGGTTTCGCCTTCCCCCTCTCCCATGCTGGCATGGGAGAGGGGGCGCAGGTTTTCCCTCTGTGCGTCAACCTACGTGGGGGTGAGGGCCATAGAAACGTCAAGAGCTGCGCCCTCACAGCGCATCGTGCGCCCTCACAGCAGCGAGCGCCCCTCGTCGCAAGGGCCGCGAGGGGCGCCAAGAGCCGATCTGCGGCCTGGGCCGGGGGCGTCAGGCGCGGGCCGAGCCCTCACGCGCTTTAAAGATGCGCCCCCACTCGCCCTTTTGCCACACCACCAGCAGCGGCACGGCGAAAAAGAGCGACGAATAGGTGCCGGTGACCATGCCCACGAGCATGATGGTCATGAAATGCCGGATGGTGACGCCGCCAAAAAAGATGATCGCCACCATGACGAACATGGCGTTCAGCTCGGTGGCCAGCGACCTGTGCAAGGTCTCTAGCAGGCTGCGGTTGACCATCGTCTCATAGGGCTCGTGGCGGTGGCGGGCGCTGTTCTCGCGGATGCGGTCGAACACCACGATCACATCCTGGATGGAAAAGCCCACGACGGTGACCACGGCGGTGAGGAACAAGGTATCCATCTCCCAGTGCAGCACCAGGCCGAACAGGCTGCTCAGGCCCAAGAGGATGATCACATCATGGAACATTTTCGTGATGGCGCAGATGCCATAGCGGACGGCGTTGGGCACCCGCCGAAAGGCGATGGCGATAAAGATCAGGATGGCCACCGATGCGGCCAGGATCGCCATCACGGCGGCGCGGGTGGTCTCGCGCCCGACGATGGGCCCCACGCTCTCAAAGCGTAGCTCGGTGGCAGGGCCCAGGGCGCCCTCTAGCACGGCGCTCAGGCTCTCTTTTTCGTCCATATCCATCTCGCGGGCCCGCACAACGATCTGGCGGCCCTCGGAGACGGTCTGGACGGTGGCCTCGGGAAAGCCGTTCTGCTCCAAAAGCTCGCGCACCGTTTCCGGCACCACCGGCTCGTCAAAGGCCAGCTCCAACAAGGAACCGCCGGTGAAATCAATGCTCAGGATCAGAGGCGAACCGTGGGCGATCCAGGAATAGCCCAGCGTCGCCAGGCTGAGCGCCAACAGGGTGGCTGAAAGGATGAAAAACCAGCGACGCTTCTGCACCAGTTGGAACACAGGTACGTCTCCTTCTCTAGATTCCGAGCAGCCAATGGCGCTCGCGCAACCGATCTCCCGCCCAACCAAAGACCACATGGACAAAGGTGCGCGTTACGGTGATGGCGGTGAACATGCTGATCGCCACGCCCAGCGCCAGGGTGACGGCAAAGCCTTTGACCATGCTGGCGCCAAAGCTGTTGCCGAACCACCACAGGATGGCGCAGGTGATCCACACCGAGACGTTGGAATCCAGGATGGATGACCAGGCCCGGCGAAAGCCATACTCGACGGCGCGCTGGAGCGTGCGGCCCTGGCGCAGCTCTTCGCGCATGCGCTCAAAGATCAGGATATTGGCATCCACCGCCATGCCCACCGAGAGCAAGAAACCCGCGATGCCGGGCAGCGTCAGGGTGACGGGGATCAGCTTGTAGAGGGCCAGGGTGATCAGCGCATAGATGATCAGGGCCAGGCAGGCCAGCAAGCCGGGCAGCCGGTAGTAGATCAGCATAAAGGTCAGAACGACGATCAGCCCGATGAACCCGGCGCGGGTGGATTTCTGCACCGATTCGGCGCCCAGGGTCGGGCCGATGGCGCGGGTATCCAGCACGCGGAGCGGGATGGGCAGCGCGCCATAGCGCAACTGGAGCACGATGGCGCGCGCCTCCTCCAGGCCAAAGCTGCCGGTGATCAGGCCCCGGCCATCGGGGATGGCGGTTGTGATCTGGGGGCTCGAGATCACGATCTTGTCGAGGACGATGGACATATAACGACCAACGTTGGCGGCGGTGTGCGCGCCAAAGAGCGCGCCGCCCTCGCTGTCGAACTCGAATGCGATGGTGGGGGCGCCGGTGTTGGGGTCAAAGACGACATCCGCCGTGCGCAGGTTGCGCCCCGTGACCACGGTGTGGTAGATGGTCTCGGTCGGGGTGATCTCTTCGGATGCGACTGCGCCAACGTCGGTGCGCACCACGGTGCCGGGCGGCAGGGGCACTCCCCCCGTATCCACGAACTCGAGCAGGCCGGTCTCTTTGAGGGTATCAATGGCGCGCTGGGGGTCCTGAATGCCGGGCATCTCGACCACGATGCGGCGCGCGCCCACCGATTGCACTACCGGCTCGGCGACGCCCAGGCCGTCCACGCGGTTCTCGATGATGCCGCGCACGGCCGCCATCGCCGCCGGGTCTACCTCGGCATCCTCGGCCACGTCGGCCTCCAGCAATACCTGCATGCCGCCCTGCAGATCGAGGCCCAACTGCACCTCGATCTCGCGCTCGATGCGGAAATCACCGATGCGGATGTGGATGCCTGGGTTGGCGGGCCACGAGACCCATGCGGCGCAAACCGCGATCACGACGATCAAGATGAGCAGGCGGACATCTTGCCTCATGCAGTTCTCCTCGTTAGTTGGCTCGGCATGCCGACAAAGAAAAACACCCCCCTGGGTGCTCGTTGCGAGGGCGCGTCGGGCCATGCCCTCAACAGGCGCCCGGCCCGTCCGGCAATGTGATTATAGCGTCGCACCAAGTGCAGTGTCAAATCAAGTAAGGGGCAACTTGACAGTTGACCAAGCTATGCTATACTCTGTTTTTGCGCACTGGGCTGGATACACTGGCTCATTGCGCCCAGATTCGTTCCGGCCAGGGGGATGCGTCCATCCACTTGGCGCACGTCAGATCCAGTACGATCCTCTACATCGTCCGGCGCACGCGATGGCCAACATTCATACCGACCTGCAACGAACGTCAAGCCGTCGCAGCCTGCCAGCAGGCGTTGTACTATCCTAATCTCAGCAGAGTTCCGCGCAAGTCTCTGGATGCCAGTGTCTACGCGCAAGGAGAACAACAGGTTATGGCGATTCCAGCAACAATGCTACGCATGATGCCCAATCCGAACGGCAGGGTCACCCCGCGCAAGTCCTATGCCCGCATTCCCGAAGTCATGGACATCCCCGACCTGATCAAGACCCAGCAAGAGTCCTTTGCCTGGTTCCAGGTGGAGGGCATCCGCGAGCTGTTCGATGAGATATCCCCGATCGTTAGCTTTAACAAAAACCTAGAGATGCATTTCCCGGGGCTCGATGAGCAAGTGAACGGCGAGTTTGGCCTCGAGTTCCACTTTGAGGCCCCGCCGTACAGCGAGGAAGACTGCCGCGAGCGCGAGATCACCTACGCCGCGCCCCTCTATGTCAAGGTTTTGCTCTATAACCGTGAGACGGACCAGCCCATCGTGCAGGACGTCTATATGGGGGATTTCCCCGTGATGACGGGCAATGCCACCTTTATCATCAATGGCGCCGAGCGTGTGGTGGTCAGCCAGTTGATCCGCTCGCCTGGGGCCTATTTTACGCTGGAAGAGGACCGCGCCACCGGCCGGCAGATGTGCATGGCCAAGCTGATCCCGGACCGGGGCGCCTGGCTCGAGTTCGATACCAGCCGGCGCGATGTGGTCTCGGTCAAGGTGGATCGCAAGCGCAAGATCCCTGTAACCATCCTTCTGCGCGCCCTGGGGGCCGTGTCCGATGGCATTGACGATGTGCCGATTTATGAGGGCAGCGACGAAGAGCTGTTGGCCCTCTTTGAGACGGTGGACGATACGCCGGATCGCTCGTATATCCGCACAACCATGGAATACGATTCGACCCGCGACGCAGAGGACGCCATCTCCGAGTTCTACCGGCGCATGCGACCGGGCGATCCGGCCACGCTGGAGAACGCCAAGAGCTATCTCGAGACGTTGCTCTTTAGCCCCCGCCGCTACGATCTGGGCAGGGTGGGGCGCTACAAGCTCAGCCGTCGCCTGGGCCTGCCGATCCCGGTGGCCCACCGCACCCTGACCAAAAAGGACCTGGTGGGCATTGTGGCGCGCATCATTGCCGTGAACAACGGAATGGAAGACCCGGATGACATTGATCACCTGGGGAACCGCCGCATCAAGACGGTGGGCGAGCTGATTCAGAATCAGCTTCGCGTCGGCTTTTTGCGGATGGAGCGCGTGGTCAAGGAGCGCATGAGCATCCGCGACCCGGACCAGCTCTCGCCCATCTCGCTGATCAATGTGCGCCCGGTGGTGGCCGTGCTGCGCGAGTTCTTTGGCGGCAGCCAGCTCTCTCAGTTCATGCAGCAGACCAACCCGCTGGATGAGCTGACCCACAAGCGCACTCTCTCGGCCCTGGGGCCCGGCGGCCTCAAGCGCGACCGCGCGGGCTTTGACGTGCGCGACGTGCACTATTCGCACTATGGGCGCATCTGCCCCATCGAGACGCCCGAAGGCCCGAACATCGGCCTGATCGGGCGCCTGGCCACCTATGCCGAAGTGAACGAGTACGGTTTTATCGAGACGCCCTATCGGCGTGTGGCGCGCACGGTCGCCAATGATACCGAGCGGCTGTTGGGGCGCACGCTGCGCGAGGCGGTGACGGACCCCGTCACCGGCGAGGTGCTGGCCGAGGCCGGCGTCGTCATCAGCCAGGAACTGGCCGAAAAGATGGTCACGCTGGGGCGCGAGCAGTGGCCCGTGCGCCCGTATGTAACGGACCGCATCGAGTACCTTTCCGCCGATGAAGAGGAACGCTATATCGTGGCCCAGGCCAACTCGCCGATTGACGAGCTGGGCCAGTTCCTGGTGGATCGCGTCTCGGCTCGGGTCTATGATCGCTTTCTGATCGAATTCATTGATCGCGTGTCGTATATGGATGTCTCGCCCAAGCAGGTAGTGGGCGTTTCGGCGGCGCTGATCCCCTTCCTGGAGCATGACGACGCCAACCGCGCCCTGATGGGCTCGAACATGCAGCGCCAGGCGGTGCCCCTTATCCGGCCCGAGGCCCCGATCGTGGGCACCGGCATGGAGTATTGCGCGGCGCTCGATTCGGGGCAGGTCGTCACCGCCGGATCCGAGGGGAGTGTGGTGAGCGTCACCGGCGCGCAGATCGTGATCGAGGGCGAGAACGGCCCCGAAGCCCATCTGCTGCGCAAGTACAATCGCTCGAACCAATCCACCTGCATCGATCAGCGCCCCATCGTCAGCAAGGGCGATCATGTCATGCCGGGGCAGGTCATCGCCGATACCTCGTCCACCGAGCAGGGCGAGTTGGCCCTGGGGCAGAACGTGCTGTGCGCGTTCATGTCCTGGGAGGGTGGCAACTTTGAGGACGCCATCCTGATCAGCGAGGCGATGGTGCGCGAAGACAAGTTCACCTCCATCCATCTGGAAAAGCACGAGGTGGAAGCCCGCGATACCAAGCTGGGCGCCGAAGAGATCACGCGCGATATCCCCAATGTGGGCGAGGACGTGCTGCAGAACCTGGATGAAGAGGGCATCATCTATGTGGGCGCCGAGGTGCGCGCCAATGATGTCCTGGTGGGCAAGATCACGCCCAAGGGCGAGACCGAGCTGACGCCGGAGGAAAAGCTGCTGCGCGCCATCTTTGGCGAAAAGGCGCGCGACGTGCGCGATTCCTCGCTGCGCCTGCCCCACGGTGAAGAGGGCAAAGTGGTCGAGGTCAAGGTCTTTGATCGCGACGAAAGCCGCGAGATGCCGGCCGGCGTAGAGCGCGCCGTGCGGGTGACCGTGGCGCAGCGCCGCAAGCTCACCGAAGGCGACAAGATGGCCGGGCGACATGGCAACAAGGGCGTCATCTCCAAAGTGGTGCCCATCGAGGATATGCCGTTCCTGGCCGATGGCACGCCTGTCGAGATCATCCTGAACCCGCTGGGTGTGCCGGGCCGCATGAACGTGGGCCAGGTGCTGGAAACCCACCTCGGGTGGGCGGCGCAGCGCCTCGGGTTCCGCGTTTCGACGCCTACCTCCGATGGCGCTACTGAGGACGAGATCGCCTCCGAGTTGGCCCGCGCCTGGCTCCTGGATCGCGCCTGGCACGAGCTTGGCGAGCGGACCTGGCCTTGGCTCAAGGAGCATGATATTGCCGCAGAGACGCTGCGCGATGATGCCGAGGCTCGCAGCCTGTACCTGGGCGAGTATCTCTATCAGCAGGGTACGGACGGGGACGCGATCGACCACATCCTGCGGGATCGGGTGCTCTCACAGCGCGCCTGGCTAGATTGCTGGCTGCAAGAGCGCGGCTACGATCCCAAGCGCATGTTGGCCTACCATAACATGAACCGCACGCCGCAGCAGCGCCAGGATATGGACGAGCTGGCCAGAGAGGTCTGCCTGCGCTTTTGGCTGCAAGACGAGGGCCAAGAGGTCGAGGGCCTGACCCGCGAGCAGATCCATGAAAAGGCCCTGGTGGTTACCAGGACAACCGGCATGCCCCTGCCGACCACCGGCAAGGTGATCCTGTACGATGGCAAGACGGGCGAGCCCTATGATCAGCCGGTAACCGTGGGCATCACGTATGTGCTCAAGCTGGCGCACCTGGTGCAGGACAAGGTCCATGCCCGCTCGACCGGCCCCTACTCGCTGGTGACGCAGCAGCCGCTGGGCGGCAAGGCGCAGTTCGGCGGCCAGCGCTTTGGCGAGATGGAGGTCTGGGCGCTGGAGGCGTATGGCGCCGCCTATACGCTGCAAGAGATGCTGACCATCAAGTCGGACGATGTGACGGGCCGCGTCAAGACCTATGAGGCCATCGTCAAGGGCGAGCCCATCGAGGGCTTTGGCATCCCCGAGTCGTTCCGGGTGCTGGTCAAGGAATTGCAGGCGCTGGGGCTTTCGGTCGAGGTGGCCAACGCCAGCGGCGAGCGTATCCAGTTTGGGCGCGGCGAGGCAGTCGAGATTCTGCCGAACCTGGGCTTTGGCCTGGGATTCGGGCCGTCGTCCTGAGTACACGGGTATAGAGGCAAGGTCGCGGGGGTTCGTGATAGGCTGTCTGCGACCTTTGACAGATCATCTGTCCGATAGTATAATCATCGCTTGTGAGTCGAGACACGCTCTCGAGCGCAGCACAGGGAGGATCAACTTGCCGACGATCAATCAGCTTGTACGCAAGGGTCGCAAGACCCCCAAGAGCAAATCGAAATCGCCCGCTCTGAGCTATTCTTACAACTCGCAACGGGCCGAGATGACGCAATCGCGCAAGGGTGCGCCGCAGAGGCGTGGCGTGTGTACACTGGTGCGCACCATGACGCCGAAAAAACCCAACTCGGCGCTACGCAAGATCGCTCGTGTGCGCCTATCCAACGGCGTCGAGGTGACGGCGTATATTCCCGGCGAGGGTCACAACCTGCAGGAGCACTCGGTGGTGCTGGTGCGGGGTGGGCGTGTGCGCGACCTGCCCGGCGTGCGCTATCACATCGTGCGCGGCGCGCTGGATTCGTCCGGAGTTGATGGGCGCTCACGCGGCCGTTCGCAATATGGAACCAAAAAGCCCAAATAGGGCTGTGGCTTGAGGGCCGGGGTTACGGCTCCGGCCAAGTGATCACGTCGAGCTTCAGGAGGATCGAGAATGCCGAGACGCTATCGGCCACCGCGCAGAGTCGTCGAGCCGGATGTGGTTTATAACAGCACTCTGCTGGCCGCCTTTATCAACAATGTTATGACGCGGGGCAAAAAGAGCACCGCTCAGCGGCTGGTGTACGATGCGCTGGAGGCTGTGCAAGAGAGGACCGGGCGCGAGCCCCTTGAGGTCTTTGAGCAGGCCATGCGCAACGCTGCGCCTGTGATCGAGGTCAAGCCCCGGCGCGTGGGTGGCGCGACCTACCAGGTGCCTGTAGAGGTGGCCGCGCATCGGAGAACTTCGCTGGCGATGCGCTGGATCCTATCCTCCGCCAGGAGCCGCCCGGGCAAGACCTTTTCCGAGAGGCTGGCGGGCGAGTTGATGGATGCCGCTCAGAACACGGGAAACGCCGTCAAGAGGCGTGAAGACACGCACCGTATGGCCGAGGCCAACAAGGCGTTTGCCCATTACCGCTGGTAAAGATTCCCTTTCCAGCGGTTCCTTTGGGCGCTGACCGATCTGCCGCTCGGCGATGCATCTGACACTCGCTCCTTGAGCCATGAGTATCGCAGAGGTGAAAGATCGGTGTACGAAGACAGGTCGCTAGACCGGATACGCAACATCGGTATCATTGCCCACATTGACGCGGGCAAGACCACGACAACGGAACGCATCCTGTTCTACACGGGCAGGACGCACCGGATCGGTAACGTGGATGACGGCACGACCGTCACCGATTGGATGGAGCAGGAGCGCGAACGGGGCATCACCATCGCCTCGGCAGCGGTCTCTTGTTTCTGGCGAGAGTATCGCATTAATATCATTGATACGCCCGGGCACATTGATTTCACCGCCGAAGTGCAGCGCAGCCTGCGGGTGCTGGATGGCGGCGTGGTCATCTTTGATGCCGTGCAAGGTGTAGAGCCCCAGTCCGAAACGGTCTGGCGGCAAGCGGATCGGTTCCACGTTCCGCGCATCTGTTTCATTAACAAAATGGATAGGGCCGGGGCCGACTTTTGGCGCTGTATCGAGATGATTCGGGAGCGCCTGGAAGCTGTACCTGTAGCGATACAGGTGCCTATCGGCGCAGAATCCTCTTTCGAGGGAGCCATTGATCTACTGGATCAAGTGGCGCTCGTCTACCACGATGACCTGGGGGCCGAGCCGCAAAGGCTGGCAATTCCTGAGGAACTCGCAGAGCAGGTAGAAGAGGCGCGACAGGTGTTGGTAGAGACCATCGCCGAGACGGATGACGTCTTGCTCGCCAAGTACCTGGAGGGAGAGGATCTGACCGCCGAAGAGTTGCGCCAGGGTTTGCGCAAGGCAACCCTGGGAAATCAGCTCGTGCCGGTATTATGCGGCGCGTCGCTGCGCAATCGGGGCGTACAGCCGGTTCTGGACGCCATTGTAGACTATCTTCCTTCGCCCTTGGATGTGCCCCCCATTGTAGGGGTGCATCCGCAGACGGGCGACAAGGTGGTTCGGCATGCTGATCCGGACGCGCCCTTGGCGGCGCTCGTCTTCAAGATCGTCACCGATCCATTTGTGGGAAGGCTAGCCTACCTCCGCGTTTATTCTGGCACGCTCCACGCCAACACTTCCACGCATAACTCGACCAAAGACCGCAAAGAACGGGTCAACCGTCCCCTGCAAATGTACGCCAACCGGCGCGAAGAGGTGGATTCGGTCTCTGCCGGCGGCATCGCCGCTCTCGGCGGGCTCAAGTTCACCTTTACCGGGGATACCCTGTGCGACCGGGACGATCCTGTCGTCCTGGAAGCCATCACCTTCCCCGAGCCGGTGATCTATGTGGCCATCGAGCCCAGCTCGGCTGCCGACGAGGCGCGCATGTTGCAGGCGCTGCGGGCGCTGACGGATGAGGACCCCACCTTTCGGGTGAGCACCGACGAGAACACCGGCCAGACCCTCATCTCGGGCATGGGCGAGCTGCACCTGGAGATCCTCGTGGATCGCATGGTGCGCGAGTTCAAGGTGCAGGCCAAGGTAGGGCGTCCACAGGTGGCTTACCGCGAGACCATTACCCGAGCGGTTACAGCAGAAAGCGAGTTTGCGGCCCAGCGGGGCAATCGCTCGCTATATGCGCGGGTCAGCGTGGCGCTGGCGCCGGCAGCCAGGGGCGAGGGGTTTCGGTTCGTGAACAACCTGCCGGCCGGGCGCCTGAGCAACGTCATGCTGGCCGAGGTCGAACGGGCATTGCGCGATGCGATGGCCGGGGGTGCGTTGGCGGGCTATCCGCTGGTGGATGTCCAGACGACCTTGGCGGACGTCGCCTATGAGGAGGAGCCGGGCGCCGAGGCCGCGTTGCAGAGCGCAGCGGTGATGGCGTTTGGCAAGGCCGCTCGCGAGGCGCAGCCTGTGCTGCTGGAGCCGGTGATGAAGATCGAGGTGGTGGCTCCCGAGGAGAACACCGGCGACGTGATGGGCGACCTGAACGCCAGGCGCGGCGAGATCGAAGGGATAGAGCCCCGCAGCGGCGGGTTGCAGGCCATTCGTGGGCATATCCCGTTGGCAGAGACCTTTGGCTATGCGACGGACTTGCGTTCGGGCACCCAGGGGCGCGGCTCGTTCACCATGGAGTTTGACTACTATGCGCCGGTTCCTGTCGCGGTATCCAACCGCATCCTGGGCATAGACCAATAGCGACCCGATTCCGCCAGATAGCAGAGGGGTATTTGCCAGGATCGCTTCAACTCGTATACTTTTATCGTTTGCGCTTGGCAACATTGAGCTCTTGACAAACCGAGCTTGTTTGTGGGGGGAAGGAGAAACAGATGGCAAAGGCAGTATTTGAGCGCACCAAGCCTCACGTGAACGTGGGGACGATCGGGCACGTAGACCACGGCAAGACATCCTTGACGGCGGCGATCACCAAGGTGCTGGCGATGGCGGGCGGGGCCAAGTTTCTGGCGTACGACCAGATTGACAACGCGCCGGAGGAAAAGGCGCGTGGCCTGACGATCGCCATCTCGCACGTCGAGTACGAGACGGCGAACCGGCACTATGCCCACGTGGACTGCCCGGGGCACGCGGACTATATCAAGAACATGATCACGGGCGCGGCCCAGATGGACGGGGCGATCCTGGTGGTCTCGGCGCCGGATGGCCCGATGCCGCAGACGCGGGAGCACATCCTGCTGGCGCGCCAGGTCGAAGTGCCGAGCATGGTGGTGTTCCTGAACAAGTGCGACATGATGGACGACGAAGAGCTGTTGGAGCTGGTGGAGCTCGAGCTGCGCGAGCTGCTGACGGCGAACCGTTTCCCCGGGGATGACATCCCCATCGTGCGCGGCTCGGCGCTGCTGGCGCTAGAGAGCACGTCCACGGATATCAACGCGCCCGAGTATGCGCCGATCCTGGAGCTGATGCGGGTGGTGGACGAGTACATTCCGACGCCGGTGCGCGAGGTAGACCAGCCGTTCCTGATGCCGGTGGAGGACGTGTTCGGGATCAAGGGGCGCGGGACGGTGGTGACGGGGCGCGTGGAGCGCGGTCGGGTGCACGTGGGCGACCAGATCCAGATCGTGGGCCTGCGAGACGACATTCGGACCACGGTGGTGACGGGCGTGGAGATGTTCCGCAAGACGCTGGAAGAGGGTCTGGCGGGGGACAACGTGGGCTGCCTGCTGCGCGGCATCACCCGCGAGGACGTCGAGCGCGGGCAGGTGCTGGCCAAGCCGAACTCGATCACGCCGCACACGCGTTTTCGGAGCGAGGTATACGTGCTCAAGAAGGAAGAGGGCGGGCGACACACGCCGTTCTTCCCCGGGTATCGCCCGCAGTTCTTTATCCGGACGATGGACGTGACGGGCGAGGTGATCCTGGACGAGGGCGTAGAGATGGTGATGCCTGGCGACAACGCGAACCTGACGGTGGAGCTGATCTCGCCGGTGGCGTTGGAAGTGGGCTCGCGGTTTGCGATTCGAGAGGGCGGCCGCACGGTGGGTGCGGGCGTCATCACCGAGATCATTCGATAG
>Ga0334885_1000500_pt1 | contig 67242 bp, 36 predicted proteins | sample GraSluR1_MG_8_FD_207233 | JGI IMG/M metagenome (GOLD analysis project Ga0334885, IMG submission 207233) | Sludge microbial communities from methane-producing bioreactor in Wageningen University, Netherlands - Granular Sludge_31_05-R1 | ecosystem: Engineered > Bioreactor > Anaerobic >...
GGACCCCGCCAGTTGAAACGGAAGTGCCCACAGCAACGCCCACAGAAGAAGTACCGGCGACCAGCACCCCCTGGCCGACCTATACTCCCTTCCCGACCTACACCCCCTACCCGACCGCGACCGCCACTGCGACCGCGATCTGCAACCAGATGCAATTTGTGAAGGACATCACCATCCCTGACAGCACCTGGATGCGCCCCAAACAAACCTTTACCAAGATATGGGAAGTGAAAAATACCGGTTCTTGCACCTGGGATGCCGGCTACTCGGTGGTGTATGGCGATGAAGGCGGCATGCTGGGAGCGTCAGCATCGACCCCGCTGCCCTCAGCCCCTGTCCGACCAGGTGAAACCGTTCGCATCGCAGTCGCCTTCACAGCGCCCGATTCAGATGGTGTCTACACCAGTGTCTGGCGGTTGAAGTCAACCAATGGCGAGAAATTCGGTAGAATGACGGTGAAAATTGAGGCAGACGGCAACCCGGATACATTCCTGTTTGCAGACAAACTCTGTTCTGCCGAGTGGCGCAGCGGCGCCGGTATCATCCCCTGCCCCAGCGAGAAAAATCATGCCAATGGGTATATGTTCATGACCAAAGAACCGAAATTTGAAAACGGTGTAGTCGACGATGAACCGACCATCATCATGCACCCGCAGAAGGTGAACAATGGTGAGCTGGCCAGTTACTTCTTCGCCATCAAAATGCCCGCCAACCCGGCCCACTTCCGTACCGTGATTGGCTGCACCTACGGACACCCCGGCTGTGACACCTACATGGCAGTTTTCTACCGTGTGGAAGGAACCAGCACCGCATACCTGGTAGGTGACTGGGATGTTAAATACGATGGCAACCTCACCTACATTGACGTAGACCTGACCTCAAAGGGACTGGAGAATAAGGTCGTACATTTTTCCTTCCTGGTACGCGCCAAAGGTAACGCCAACGATGATGAAGTGTTCTTCCTGGCACCACGAATAGAAGTACCCTGATCAAGGTAAAAATATAAAGAAAAGACTGGCAGGACAAACTGGTTCTTGCCAGTCTTTGTTTATGAATGGTATAATTTGCACGCCAAGAAGGTATGGCGACCTAAAGCCCTCGTAGCTCAATGGACAGAGTAACTGACTTCGAATCAGGTGGTTGGGGGTTCGAATCCCTCCGGGGGCGCCTTATATGTGGGGGTATGAGATAAGAAAACCCCTATATATAGGGGTTTTTTCTTGTTTTATAACAACCTAAAAATAGTTTGACAGAAGTTTGACAGCTACCGGAATTTATTCGCTTTTGCGCTTCACTTCCTCCTTTTTGCCAATCTCCAGTACAGTCGGGGTCAGCAGGACGTCCATTTTCTGCGCGATCTCCTGCTGCATGGAGGGCGATACATGCGAGTAAATGTCCATGGTGGTGGCGATGCGGCTGTGGCCCAGGCGTTCCTGCACAACCTTAGGGTGGGCGCCCAATTGCATCATCAAAGAAGCCGCGGTATGGCGCAGGTCATGGAAGCGAATCAAGGGCAAGCCCGCTTCTTGGCTGTACTGCTTGAAACGGCTGGCAATGTTGCTGGGATCCTGCGGCCCGCCAACGCTATTGGGAAAGAGCAGGTCATGTTCCTGCCAGCGCTCGCCTGCCAGCATGCGGTCCTGGTCCAACAGCTGGCCCTGGTCGCGCAATTTCTGCATGGATCCTTCGCCCAGGGAGATGCTGCGGCGGCTAAACTTGGTTTTCAGGTCGACGAACAGCAGGCCTTCTCCAGGAAAGCGCTGCACCTGCCGCCGGATATGCAGGCTCTGGTTGGACCAATCCACGTCCTGCCATTTGAGGCCCAGCAGTTCGCCTTTGCGCATGCCGGTGTTGAGGGCGATGGCGAAGAGCACGGCATAGCGGGTGGACTCCACATACGAAAGAAAACTCATCACCTGGGTGGCATCCCAGGTAACATACTCCACCGCCTGCGGGCGTGGGCGGGTGACGGCGTCGGTCGGGTTCCAGCCCAACAATCGCTTTCTGACCGCATCGCCCAGGGCATGGTGCAATATGGCGTGGATCAGGCGCAGCATGCGCTCTGAGGTTCCCTGGCTGCGTTTGCGGTTGTAAAAGCGCTCTACCAGGAGGGGGTCGATCTCACTCAATTTGTAACGCCCCAGGGCGGGGTTGATGTGCACGCGGATCACGCCGCCATAGTCGATGACGGTACGTTTCTTGAGACGGCTGCTTTCGGTGGTCAGCCATTCCGCCAGGTATTCCTTCAGTTTCATTTCCATCGAACGCGCGGTGATGCCCTGTTCGATCTGTTGGCGCATTTCATTGATCCAGGCAGTGGCTTCGCGTTTTGTTTTGCTGTATTTGTATTTCTTGATACCGTTGATGGTGATCTGTCCCACCCAGCGTCCATCTGTGCGCTGGTAAACGGAGCCATCATTGTTGCTTCTTCTTGCCATCAGTACACCTCCTTTGGTTGCTTGTGGCAATTGGATAAGGCGCAGGAATCACCCTGTGCCCTGTTGTTCATCCCCTTTTTCATTATTCTCTTTGGTGAGTGACCAGCGGGGTGTCGTGGGGACCACCCCGCTGTTGTCACCAGCCTGTTGTTGTGTCGGATCATTGGCTGGCGATCTGCTCGTTGATGTAAGCTTCCAGGTCCTCCTCTCGTACACGAACGCAGCGCCCAATTCTTACGGTGGGGATTTCGCCGCTGGCCATCATGGCATAGGCTTTTGATACGGATATGTTCAATATCTTAGCCACTTGATCTGCCGTCAATAAAACTTTCATTGGTCTGCTCCAAACTGAGAATCAACAGTTCATGATTCTTTTTGGGGAGACATTATCCATATTGTTCCGTTGTTTCCTCCATAGAACATTTGTTCCTATATGTTCTATAATACCATCCTTTCTGTGGTTTTTTTCAACCAATTTGCCTTAAAATTTCCAGCGAATTGGCACTCACCACGATCCCGCCATAACGCAGATAGGCCTGCAGGAAGGCCAGGTGTGTGCGCGGACGGTGGTAACGCAGCACCATGCGCGCGTAGTGAGAGTCCAGATGCGACCGGATGTCGGCATAGGTGTACAGCGTGAGGTATTCTGGCGGTGACAGTGTTTGGTCATTACAGGTAATCACATTGGGCTGCCAGGCCTCCTCGATCAGGCGATCCATCTGCCTGACCATGCCGGGGGCATATTCATGGTAACCGGTGACTTTGAGCCAGGCACGTACATGCTGTTCGTTTTTGTACGGTTCGCCCGCCTTCTGGTTGAGCCACATGTGCACGATGTTCCAGTTATGGCCTGAAGCCAGCACCGAACGGCGGATGAATTCCTGCAATACGCTCACCGGCTCCTCACAGTAGTACAGTTCCTTCCAGGTGGTGTAGGTATCAAGCATGGCCCACCGCCTGGGACAGGTAGGTGATTAGCTGCGCGGAGGTGGCACGGATGCGCTCCAGATGCGCCAGGATATCTTTGGCTTCAAGCCCATGCAGGGCCAGGTAGGTCGGGCAGCGCAGTTCGGGCAGCTGGCAATGTTTGGCAACCACGTAGGCCACACCTTCGGCCTCGCATTCCATCAAAGCCACCGGCAGGGAGCTCTGGGGCTGGTGCAGGAGTTCATGCGCCAATTCATGGATGAGGGTCTTGGTGCCTGCCCCGGGTGCCAGTTGAATACGTCCGCCAAAGGATGCCCCCTGGGTGTCGTCCCGGAAGGCTTTCACCTCCACGTTGATGTTGTGTTGGCTGGCGAATTGATAGAGGGCCTGCTCCAGGTCTTCATCTTTGGCCAGGCTGCGCCATTCGGGTGCCTCCGGCAGTGGTTCGCCTTCGGTCTGGCGGATGTCGAAGACATATACAGTACGGAAACCGGTTAAGTATTGTTCCTTTTCACCGTGTTCATTCTCTTCTTTGCGAAACGTCGGTGCCAGGATGGGGATGCCGCATTCGCCTTTCTTGACCTGCCTGCCCAATGCTTGCCAGGCACGGTATCCGGCCACCTGGCTGGCCTGCGGGTCATGCAGGAGGATCAGGCAGATGTTGTGCAGGCTGTAGTGGTGGAAACGCGCGCAGTAGTCCAAATATTGCTGCAAGGAAGCGCTCTGCTGGGTGTGGTCAGTGGCTTGCGCCAGTTCTTCAATGGATTGGGTGATGCGGGTGAGTAAGGTCTGGGTGTTGTGTGTCATGGTATTTTCCTTTCTGGGATAGAAACAAAAAGAGGCGCCAATGCGATGATTGACGCCTCATTCAATGGGGTGTGAATTGGTTACAGGTACAAACCAAAGGGCAATTCCCCGGCTTCGAGCAGCGCCTTGACGGCCTGCGCACTGGCCAACGCTTCGGCATTGCGCGGGTCGCTGTGGGTTTGTTCGGCGATGCCACTGAGCAAGCCAAAGGCAAAGGTGATCACCAATCGCTGCAGGGTGCGGTGTTCGTAGCGCAGATCGCGTCCAACCTGCAGGCCCTCGCGGTAGCCTTTGCCACCGACATTGCAGTAGTCGGATAAGAGTGCTGCCAGGAAGTCCGTCGTCAGGCTGCGTGCCAGGTAATAGGTATCGATTTGAACGTTTTCCTCAGTTTCACGGGTGATGACTTGCATAGATTTCGACATGATGTCCTCCTCAGGATTCGTAGACAGGTAATTCGAAGTTGATACGCACGCCCAGCACCTCGCCGCCCAGGATGTAGGCCACGATGGCAGGCAGCGGCTCCTCCAGGCGGTCGAGGTAGGGTGCCAGGCTGGACGCCAGGCCACGGGCCAGGAAGCCGATGGCCTCGCCATTCTCGCGCTGCACCTGGATGGCGTTGTGGTCGTAGGCGTTGTCCGGCTGGCGCACCAGCCACAGGCGTTCGCCTTCAGATAATTGACGGACGACATCCTGGCGGTTGTCAAAGGTGACCCCCACCACGGGGATGTTGTCATAGGGATAGATGGTGAATGTAGTATTGCTGTACATGCTTACGCTCCTTGTTGGTTGATTTGATAAACAGATTCAATAGATTCGTTCTCCAGGCTCTGGAGGGTGAGTACGCCCGGTTGGGGGTTGCTGACCAGCACATAGCTGTCGGCCGGGAAGCCAGCCGCCTTGAGCCAGTGTCCTTTGAGACGGATGCGCGGGAAGCTGCGATCTCGCGCAAAGTCACCCACGGCTTCGATCTTCAGCCGCCGGGGACGTAAAGTAGGGTGTGACATAGAGACTCCTTTCGCTTAAAACAAAAAAGCCGCCTGTCTATGAAAGACAGACGGCTAGTGAAGAAACAGGTTGGGATCCGGGTTGTCGAGGTCGGCGCCGCACCTTTGGCACACCAGGTGCACATCGTCCCACACCTCGGCGCCATTGTAATGCTGGCTGCCGGTGTGGACGGCATGCAGGTGCAGGCAGCGCAGCTGGCGCAGACGGGCGTAGAAGTCCTCGGCCATGTACCACTGCGGCAGCGCGGGCAGCAGGTAGATACCGGCGCTTTCGGCATGGAACTGCACGCGCAGGTACATATGGCTGTCCTCGGTTACAGCACTGTCGATGATGGTATACAACATGGGTTTCACCTCCTTTCTGGTTAAATGCAAAGACCCCCGCGCCAGGGGGTACGGGGGTTGGATAAGAAAACAAAGAAGACTATTCAGTTGTTGTTAAGACCCCCCTATGTTCACTTTTGATGCTGTGAACCTCCAATATAAGCGCCTCTCACACCCACAGGGGAGAGGGGTTACATTCCCACGTGGGAATGATGTGTATTTCCCGATTGTCAAGATCCCAAAAACTGTACCAATCACAACACACCCGCAGGGGGCAAAATTCCCTCGAGGGAAAAATTTCCATTATAATCAGCAATGTCACTATATTCCTTCCCGGCAATCTACGGGGCACAACCAGCCAGGAGCGACTATGCAGGATTACATTGGTAAACAGATCGGGCGTTACCGGGTGACCACACGCCTGGGCGTGGGTGGCATGGCCATCGTCTACAGTGCCTATGACACCCGCCTCGAGCGTGAGGTAGCCCTCAAGTTAATCCGCACCGAATCAATCCCGGCGGACCAGCACGAACGGTTACTCAAGCGCTTTGAGCGTGAAGCCAAGGCCCAGGCCAGGTTTCAGCACCCCAATATCGTGCAGGTATATGACTATGGCGAGGTGGACAGCGCGCCATACCTGGTGATGGAGTATATCGCAGGCGGTACACTCAAAGAACGGGTCGACAAACCCCTCGATTACCGCCAGGCAGTGCTTTTACTGCTGCCAATCGCCGATGCCCTGCGTTACGCGCACGAACGCCAGGTCATCCATCGCGATGTCAAGCCCAGCAACATCCTGCTGAACGACGAGGGTCGCCCGCTGTTGACCGATTTCGGCATTGCCAAGCTGCTGGAAACCAACGAACAAACCCTGACCGGTACCGGGGTGGGCGTAGGCACACCCGAGTACATGGCGCCCGAACAATGGCATGGGCAAGCGCTGCCCCAAACGGACATGTATGCCCTGGGGGTGGTCATCTACGAGCTGGTCACCGGAATTAAACCATACCGAGCTGATACCCCTGCCGCGGTCGCCATCCTGCAGGCGACCGAACCGCTCAGGCGACCAAGCTTGATCATCGCAGACCTGCCGGAGGTGGTGGAACGCTTCCTGTTCAAGGTGCTGGCACGCCAGCCAGAAGACCGCTATGAAGACATGGCTACCATGCATACGGCCATGCAGGCGCTGCTGCAGGGTGACACCGCCCATGTGAAACAAGAGGATGTTGCCACACCCGTGGTGCCATTGGTGCCGACAGATGACAAGGACCGCACATTTGATGCATTAAGTGAAGCCCAGCCAGTTTCGCAAGCCACCATTCTTCCGCCGAAACCACCTGAAAAAGAAACCGCTGCGAAAACAACCCCAAAGACTACCCCGGCAGCTGTGCCCAGACCAGAGAAAAAAGGCATACCCCCATGGCTGTTGTGGGGCGGCGTGGCGGTGATCATACTGGGCTTGATGATCGGCATCGGCAGCAGCCTGGTCAACCTGGGCACGCGCGGCAGCGGCCCGCTGGCAGCATTGGCAACCGCCACACATACAGCTACCTCCACCCATACCCCGACACTTACACATACCGCCACAGCGACAAGTACACCAACCGCTTCGGTCACGCCGACCGCCACGATGACCCAGACACCCACCATTACACCCACACCAACCTTAGGGATCGGCTCTACTATAATCCGTGAAAAAGACGGCATGGAAATGGTGTATGTGCCCGTGGGAGAATTCACCATGGGCAGCAATTATGGCTGGGAGGACAAAAAACCAGTACATAAAGTCTATCTGGATGCCTACTGGATCGATAGATACGAAGTCACCAACGCTCAATACGAACATTGTGTGGATGACGGTATCTGCCGCCAGCCTTGGTCCATAAAATCATATTCCCGCAATAGCTATTATGGGAACCATGAATATTCCGATTACCCTGTTATCCATGTTAACTGGTCACAGGCAGATGCCTACTGCCGCTGGGCAGGTGTGAGGCTGCCAACTGAAGCCGAGTGGGAGAAAGCCGCGCGAGGTACCGATGGACGCACTTATCCGTGGGGAGAAACGCAGCCGACCTGCAACCTGGCAAATTTCGGCGGCACCTCCGGTTGCATGGGTGACACCACCGCAGTGGGCAGCTACCCGGCCGGCGTAAGTCCATATAGTGCCATGGATATGGCGGGCAATGTGCAAGAATGGACAGCTGACTGGTACGATAAAGCCTATTATAGTAGAAGCACAGATGAAAATCCCCCGGGCCCTACCAGTGGTACAGCAAGGGTGTTGCGAGGTGGTTCTTGGTTTAGCGAAATTGACTTCGTTCCTTCTACATACAGAGGCACTCGTAATCCATCAATTTTTTTTGAATATCTCGGTTTTCGTTGCGCATACTCTGAACCACAACCCTAACCGTCTGTGCAAACGGAGAATTGCCTGAGCAAATTCTTTTACCAAATCATCTTCCAAAACCAACCATTCTTGCTATAATCTATCCAGACAAGACACATACCCGAGGGAGCCATGGGGCAAATCATTGACAACCGCTACCAGATCATTGAGAAAATCGGCGAGGGCGGCATGGGCGCCGTCTACCTGGCACAACATATACGCTTAAAACACTATGTTGCTATCAAACAGATGCAATTGGTCGGGAAACCTGAAGAATTGCAAAAGTTTAAAAAACGTTTTGAAGACGAAGCCAGAGAAATGGCCAGTTTTCAGCATCCCAATATTGTGCGGGTGATTGATTATGGCCAGGATGATAATGAACCTTACCTGATATTGGAATATTTATCCAATGGCTCTCTTTCTGATAGGATGAAAAATCAACCCTTTACTGTGGAAGAGGCAATCGGGGTATTGTTACCGCTGATAGATGCATTACAGGAAATCCATAAGAAAAAGCTTGTTCATCGAGATATCAAGCCTTCCAATATACTATTTGATAAATATGAACAACCAAAACTTGCGGACTTCGGGATTGTGAAACTTCTTGAGGGTCGCGAACATACCCTGACAGCTACGGGTGCCACAGTTGGAACCCCAGAATATATGGCGCCTGAACTGATCGGTGGTGAAGCCAGCCCGGCCACTGACCAGTATGCCCTGGGGGTGGTGCTATATGAGTTGGTAACCGGAAAAAAACCCTTCAAAGGGCGCACGCCTATGGAAACTCTCACGATGCAGAAATACGAACCCCTGCCCGACCCGCGCTCCATCAACGCGGACCTACCGCAGTGGGTATGTGAGATTTTGCAAAAGGCGCTGGCAAAGGAGCCCCAGGATCGTTATCCAGACATTAACAAATTTGCACAAGCTTTACAATTTGGTGCCCAGGCGAGAGACTTCGTAGCAGGCATGGATGGGGTTCAGGTGAAAACAGAGGATGTTGCCACGGCCGTGATGCCGGCTGAAGACAATGACCGCACCTTTGACGCATTGGGCGAAGCCCAGCCGGTTTCGCAAGCCACCATCCTACCCACAAAGAAACCCATAAAAGAAACCGTCACAAAACCAGCACCAGCAACTGCGCCCATACAACAGAAAAAGAGCATCCCCGCCTGGCTATTATGGGGCGGCGTGGCTGTGATCGTGCTAGGCTTGATGATCGGCATCGGCAGCAGCCTGGTCAACCTGGGCACACGCGGCAGCGGCCCCCTGTCAGCACTGGCATCCGCCACGTCCCCCGCTACCTTCACCCATACCCCGACACTTACGCACACCGCTACAGTAACAAACACACCAACCCCCACCAACACACCCACTACGATGGTAACGCAAACACCCATCTTTACATCCACTCAGATGTTAGGTATCGGCTCCACCATGATCCGTGAGAAAGATGGGATGGAAATGATGTACGTTCCGGCAGGCGAATTCACTATGGGCAGTAATATTGGTGATATTGACGAGAAACCTATACATGCCGTCTATCTGGATGCCTATTGGATCGACAAATACGAAGTCACCAACGCCCAGTATGCCCAATGTGTGATCGAAGGCGCTTGTAGCAGGCCTTTCATTATCAGATCATCTACCCGTGACAGTTATTTTAGAAATCCATCCTACGACCATTATCCTGTGATCAATGTCAACTGGTTTTTTGCAGATGATTACTGCCGCTGGACTGGTGCGCGCCTACCGAGTGAAGCAGAATGGGAGAAGGCTGCAACAAGCCAGCAAGAAAATGGTCTCTACCCATGGGGTTCTCGCCTAGACTGCTCCTTGGTCAATTATTCACAAGATGATATTGGGTGCAAAGGTGATACCAACCCGGTGAATGAGTACCACAATGGCGCAAGTCTCTATGGAGTGCTTGGTATGGCAGGCAACGTATGGGAATGGGTAGCTGATTGGTATGACAATACCTATTATAGTAAAAGCCCATTGGAAAATCCCAGTGGACCTTCAAGTGGTTCTACACGTGTACAGCGGGGGGGCTCATGGGACAGTATTGGGGTCAATCTTCGTATAACAAAACGTAGCTGGGGAGATCCATCTTTTTTCTGGAACAAGGTTGGATTTCGCTGTGCTTCTTCTCCATAATCCTTTGGGGTCTGTTTTTTGGAGCGAAACCAGACACGCGAAACTGGGCTAACGCTTACATTCGTTAACCAAGTTTCTGAATTGTTATCAATGACACAGCGTTTCTCTTCGTAAACGCATTGCCTGGTTTCGCTGTTTGAACATGTCACTCATAGTACGAGAATTAACCAGATGCCATCCTGCTCAGTTAAAAAGGTACTCATAAACACCAATTTCTTCTGGAAAATAAACGTCCAAAACCAATCATTCCTGCTATAATCAACACAGACAAGATACATACCCGAGGGAGCCATGGGGCAAATCATTGACAACCGCTACCAGATCATTGAGAAAATCGGCGAGGGCGGCATGGGCGCCGTCTACCTGGCTGAAGACCTGCGTCTGCGTCGCAAGGTCGCCATCAAACGCCTGCAATTGATGGGCAAGCAAGCTGATCTGCAGCACTTTCAGCAGCGGTTCGAACGTGAGGCGCTGGAGATGGCTTCCTTTCAGCATGCCAACATCGTACATGTCTATGATTATGGCCATGACGATGTGGGCATCTACCTGGTGCTGGAGCACATGTCCGGCGGCACACTGAGCGACCGCATGCAAGCAGGCGCCCTACCCGTGGCAGAGGCGGTTGCTATCATGCTGCCGTTGGCAGAAGCCCTGCAGGCGATCCATGAGCGCGAGCGCGTGCACCGCGACATCAAGCCCTCCAACATCCTGTTCGATGGCTATGGCAAACCCAAACTGGCGGATTTCGGCGTGGTCAAGTTGCTGGCAGGGCAGGAAGGGCACACCCTGACCGGTACCGGTGCGGCCGTCGGCACCCCCGCCTACATGGCGCCCGAGCTGATCGGCGGTGAAGCCAGCCCGGCCACCGACCAGTATGCCCTGGGGGTGGTGCTGTATGAATTGGTGACCGGCAAGAAGCCTTTCCTGGGACGCACGCCGATGGAGACACTGTTCTTTCAACAGACCCGCCCCCTGCCCGACCCCCTGACCTACAACCCGCACCTGCCAGCCTGGCTGTGCGCGGTCCTGCATACCATGCTGGCAAAGGATCCGTCCAAACGCTTCGCCGGTATGCCTGCCTTCATGGAAGCGCTGACAACTACCAGCGAGCCTCCTGCAGAACGGCAGGAAATCACCCCGCCGACCCCTGAACCACTTACCGAGATAGCGCAACCGCAGGAAGATGAGCATACCTTTGATATAATGTGCGAAAGCAGTGCTATTTCGCAAGCCACGATCTTGCCACCGAAAAAGCCAACAATAGAAACCGCTGCGGAAGAGGCCGCAGAAACTCCCGTGATAGATATACCAAGGCAGGAGAAGAAAGGCTTACCTGCGTGGTTGTTGTGGGGCGGTATTAGTATCATCCTGGTGGGGATAATGATAGGCGTTGGCAGCAGCCTTCTAAACCCAGGCACACGCGGCAGCGGGCCACTGGCAGCATTGGCGACAGTTACACCCTCTCCCACCCACACCCATACTCCCACTGCCACGAAAACATCTACCCCGACACGCAGAGCTTCCGCTACCATCACCTCCACCGCTACAAGGACGCCGACACCTACACTGGGAATCGGCTCAAACATGATGAGGGATAAGGACGGCATGAAGATGGTTTTTGTGCCCGCGGGAGAATTCACCATGGGCAGCGATGACGGCCGGGACGATGAAAAGCCAGCGAAAAAAATTGACCTGGATGCTTACTGGATTGACAAATTTGAAGTCACCAACGCCCAATACGCACTATGTGTGGCAGATGGCACCTGTAGACAGCCGTCTTCTCTCAGCTCACGCACACGTGAAAGCTATTATGGCGACCCGGATTATGATCGATATCCTGTAATATTGGTGAATTGGTCTCAGGCAGATGCCTACTGCGCTTGGGCGGGCGGAAGGCTGCCGACCGAAGCGGAATGGGAGAAAGCCGCCCGCGGCACGGATGCGCGCACCTACCCGTGGGGCGATGCCGCTCCAACCTGCAGCCTGGCGAATTTCGGTGGCACTTCCGGTTGTGTAGGTGACACCACCGCCGTGGGCAGCTATCCGGCGGGCGCCAGTCCGTACGGCGCCATGGATATGGCTGGCAATGTGTGGGAGTGGGTGGCAGACTGGTATGGAGAAGATTATTACCGTTCCAAGGTAATTGACAATCCAACTGGTCCAACAAATGGTTCTTATCGTGTGCTGCGTGGTGGCTCTTGGGCCAGTAATGAAGGTCTGGTTAGCTCTTTGTATCGTGGTTGGGGTGCTCCTACTGGCAATTGGAACGGTGACGGTTTTCGCTGTGTCTCGCCGTAATTACCATCAAGGAGATTGCCTCTTTTGTATTTTTGACTTCGACCTTCACCAGTAAAAAGAAAGGAGCCTGTATCAGGTTATGTTCACTAGTCTTAGTAAATATATTAGGTTTGACACTCGATGGTGTTGTCGAGGTTGAACAGAGAATAATAGAAGAACAGATGATCAACTCAATAGATTGTTAATCCAGTATACTTTTTCACGACGCTAAATATCAATAAAATCCAGGAGGAAGAAATGAAGAAACTATATACCAAACAATTATTTAAATGTATTTTAGCGTTTTCCGTGTTTCTGACTGTCGGATGTTTTTTATTTGGCAACAGTAAAAGCCAAGAAGTTGATTTGCAACAGAATCAAGGAGATGCACCTTCAACACAAACGCCTGCTCCACCAACAACGTCGCAGGTTACCGCTACCACCACTTTTACAAGCTCTCCCATGCCAACCATTAAAGCCACATCTACTATGGTTCCAACATTGACTCTAACCCCTACGCCACTGTTGGACATTGGTTCAACCATGATCCGCGATAAAGATAGCATGGAGATGGTGTATGTACCCGCGGGAGAATTCACCATGGGCAGTTATGAGGGGTGGTTGGATGACGAGAAACCGGAGATTGAGGTTTATCTAGATCCTTACTGGATTGACAAATACGAAGTCACCAACGCCCAGTACGCCCAGTGCGTGGCGGACGGCACCTGCAGCCAGCCATCATCCATCGAGTCCTATGCCCGAGACCACTACTATGGAAATCCAACTTATGATAACTATCCGGTGGTCTACGTGAACTGGACCCAGGCAGATGCTTACTGCGCCTGGGCGGGTGGACGCCTGCCGACCGAGGCAGAGTGGGAGAAAGCTGCACGCGGCACAGATGCGCGCGAATATCCCTGGGGCGATGCCACGCCCATCTGCAATCTGGTAAATTTTGGTGGCCCCTTAGGCTGCGTGGGCGACACAAGTGCCGTGGGCAGCTACCCGGCTGGCGCCAGCCCGTATGGCGCCATGGATTTGGCAGGCAATGTGTGGGAGTGGGTGGCGGATTGGTACGACAGTGGCTACTACAGCAAAAGCCCGTTGCAGAACCCCACTGGCCCTGCCAGTGGTTCCACCCGCGTATTGCGCGGTGGCTCCTGGGGCGATCATGCTGAACTCGGCGTGCGCTCTGCACTTCGTCTCGAGGGCCGTCCAAACGTCGGCTGGTACGTCAGCGGTTTCCGTTGCGTGTCACCTCCTTAATCTTTTGATTTCTGTTTTCTGGCTGAAACTGCCGAGGTAGTTTGTGCTTTCTGAATACTGATGGGGGTTTGGGGGCTACGCCCCCAACGTAATTAAAAAATTTTTGACTATGACGATGCTATGCCGATAGCAACCATATCACCCAAGTAGCTTTCCCCATGAGTACTAATGATAAGATTATGGTTTTCGTTGTGTCTATCCAATAACAAAAACTAAAGATTCGATTGTTCCATTGCAAATAGTTTAAGCAAAAATATTGGTATCGGTAAGATAATTCTAATTCCAGTTAACAAGAAAGGTGTAATGATGAAAAATATGACGAAAGTTTATTTGTTAGTTCTACTTGTTCTTTTACAAGTTGCTTGTATTGCCTTCAATGGTGATGAAAGAAAGCCAAGTATTGTTGATGAAAGTGATAAAGCTACTGAAGTTGCTATTCACTCCCCCACCAAGGAGATTATCACTCCAGAAATTGTCAAAGAAGAAATGGTTACACCTGGGTTATCTTGGTTTGTTGCTCATGGAAGCAATCCAATGGACCCTAACTGGAATTTATATCACTTTTCAGAGCCAGGCACCTTTAATATTTTTTCGGCTGAACAAAAAAGTATTCAGAATTATTCTAAGTCCTTATATCAGGGTTACCAATATGACGATGGTGTAATTTATACAGTAACACCTGAAGGCTATCCAATCGCGTATGATTTAGATTCAGGAAAAGAAATTTGGATATCTGAGATTGCAGGCAAATTAATAGGGACTGGTCTTGATAGCCTCTATGTTTATACGAATAACAACAGAGTATACAATCTCGACAAACGATCTGGTCAAGAAAAATGGAAAATTATCATAGATTTACTTGTGCCAGCCGATAATGCTTGTGAGCCTTATCCTTTTGTTGGCTTTTTTGCTGAAAAGCAGTTTATTCCGGTTCATTGTCGCCGTCCTTCAGGGTTGTCGCAAGAGTATTCCTTAAGGTTTTTAAGGTTTGATGAAGGCACTGGCGAATGTGCTATAACAGATACCAACCCATTAATTGGCTTAACTTATCCAATTTACTATCATAATGGGGTTTTATTCACAGGCAGGGCAGGGGGTGGAATTCTTTATGGAATTAATGTAAGTGATGGGTCAGTAAAGTGGCAATGGGATGACAGCAACGCTTTTATTGGAGGTGTTACTGCAAGTGTAGGCTTTACCAATTTTATTATTGACCATGATCAACACATTTTGTACTTTGTTTCACATAACCAACAAGACCAACATAAACTGAACGCTGTCAATTTAATGACTGGTGAGTTGGTGTGGGGGAAACAATTATATGTAACCGATAAAGATTTTTACAATCTACTCGTATTAAATATTTCTGATCAATTAATTTATGTAACACATTATCGCGGAGATATATTTGTTTTTGATAGGAAAACCGGACAATTACTGAACTCTGAAATATCTGATAGGTCTCTATATGTGTTACCAACAGATCGGGATATGATTTTATACTATTCCGATTTAGGAATTGCTCAAGCTGTAAACTCGGTCACAAATGAATTGTATTGGGAAGATGATGACTTTTGGTTTAATCAGTTTTTTGGTTCTTACGGAGATCTGGTTCTTCTAACAGACGCAAACGCTGACCTTATAGCGCTTGATGTACCCTCAGGAAATTATCTATGGAAAGTAGAGGGAAGTTTTGGAGATTCGACAAGATACGTTTTTTTTGAAAATAAACTTATATATTTCCAGAAAAATGATTCGTTAGCCTGGATTAACCTAAGTACAGGTGAAAACACAGTTATTTCACTTGAGGGCAATTGGGCAAATAGAACCAATGAATATATTCAAATAGTAGATGATAAGACATGGATTTTATTTGGAACTTATATTGGGGTTATCAAACATTGAAATATTGAAGGAGATAACAGATTACTGCTTTTTTAAGTGTTCACCGACCACTAATCATAAAAGTCATTGATTCAAATCCCGTCAACATGGTAAAAGGCCATCTGGGTTTCTGGTAAGGATCGGTATGGATCACCTAACACTAGACTAAACAAAAGACGACACAATATAGATAATATTTAATCTAGTTTTTCTCTCATAACATTAAATAGCTGTAAAATTATAAAAAGGGTGTAAAAAAATGAGTGCTGAAGAGAAATTACCGTTTGCGATAAACTCTAATCTTATTCTTAGGTTTTTTTGTATTTTTTTTCCGGTGGTGAGTGTTATTGTTACGTGACAGGCGATTGGACACCTTTGATCCTTTCCTCGGTCTTATCGTTGGTTTTCTTGTTTGAGATATATTAGTAATTCTGGAGTTCCTTCTATGATTTCTGTTCCGGGATGAAGGACCTGGCCGATTTCCGCCTCCGTTATAGTAAGTTTTTAGGATGATAACGATAACACTCACTAATATGATAAAGCCAACTATTATGCCAAAAATTGTGAGTAGTTTTTTCTCCTTGGGAAAAACGTTTTTCTTTGATTCATCTTCATCCGGTTCATACTCATTTTCAAATAATTCGAAGTAATCAGGCATGCCATCATTGTTGGTATCGAAACCAACTTCCAAATATTCCGAATCTTCATTAAGGCCTTCATACTCGACGATACTAGTTTCATCTGCGGCTAGGATTATCCCCTCAATTAGGAATCTCGTTTCATCTTCAACTGTAACCTTTTGAATCAGTAAATCATACGAAAAATTCATATCGGACGCAACTTTAAATTGGCCATTAATTAGATCGTGATATATAGCTAACCTCCCTGGTTGCGTGAGTTGTGGATATATTGATATACTTGAGCTTCTAGAATTTTCTTCTTGAATAATAGTAAATTCTGGCGGTGAATTTGCCTGTTTTGCCTCATATTCAATCATTCCACTGGACAATCTGTACACATCATCTGTTGTTACATTAGAAGCTAAGAACGCTTGGTTCTGTGACATAACCATGAAACCGAGATCATTGGCTTCATTCTCAATGATTTCTAGAAATAAAACTTCATTTGGTAATGTGATAAAAGCTGTGCCCAGATCATCAATTACATTGTGATTGTGGAATTCTAGTCTGCTCGGCCGCTCTTTGGTTTGATTGGTTGCGATTATCTCACCGTCTTTATTCATAATTCTAAATGTTATACCGCCATTCACGATAATAGAAATATTCGAATTATTCCATGGTGTTTGATTATAATAAAAACCCGTACGATAATCTTCGTAAAGGTTAATGTCATGATTAGAAATTGATTTTGATGGAAGGTCTCCTGACCATTTGCATTTATCAAACAACTGATATTGCCACAGGCCTTTATCGAAATCGAGCGTGAAACTCCTTTTGGACTCATTTGCGCCAAATTCGTGATTATTATCATATATCCATAATGAATAGTTTTCTTTGTAATCGTTTACTAGCATATAAGGGAGTACACTGTGACCTCCGCTTTGATTGCCACAGGTCCCAAAGAAGCTCAAGTTAGGTTGACTAGTGGTGCTTATTAATAGATTTTCTAGATCCCTTAGCCAGTCCGATGGATCCATATCAGAACTAGATTTCATGGCATCCATTATCCCTGAATGTGTTTGAAGCATGTGATATGCGATAATAATTGAATATATTTCCTTCGAAGAGTCTATTTCATAAATATTTTTCGCTTTGCCTCCAATTTGATTACGAAATTCTGATATCCTAATTTTGTCAGGCAGAACCATTAATCCAACAGCATTTGTAAATCCAAAACATTTTCCACCCGGAAAATACTGCGAAGCAAATAATGACGCCATTCTTCGTGGCACATTACACGATGTGTCTAGGCATACAGAATTTGACCCATATACATCTCTCATTATGTCGATATAATCACTAGATTCTATTCCCCAATCTTTTTTGGGGTCAGCATTAGAAAACCTCAAACCATCTGTTTTGGGTCTTATTCCACTATCGATCACACTAACCATATTAGAAGGTGCCAGTATTGAAGGTGGTACGTCCGACAAGTCATCAGGCAAGTCAATATGTATAATAGTATTAATTAGTCTCAATAATGCTTCTGCATTCGATACTCCTTTTATTGATTGCCTAACCTGTACCCATATTATTTCTTGCAAAGGAAAATTTTGGAAGTGATATTCAATTTGATATGTTCCATTATTTTTCTTTGTAGCAAAATCTTTACTTGAAACTTGAATGATTGTTTTGTTATCCCAGGTCTCTTCCATGATTTGTTGGGAACTTAGGAAAATTTCGTAATTGACTTGATCGCCCAAGGGATGTTCCCAGGTCATGATAAGTTCACCCCCCTCATCTCCCGGTATTATCATCAAATTAGACACCGGTTCTAAATATAACTGAGCTGTTTGCCCAATAGCTTCAGCTGTTTCTTGCGCAGACTGTAAAGTTTTGGCTACCGTTTCGAGTTCTGTTGGTATTAATATAAAAGAATCAAGAATACAAGCAAAATTTAAGGTTACCAAAACTATTGCCAATAGGCATAGTTTTATTCTAATTTTCATGTTTCTTGTGACCTCATTTTCCATGAATTTCTCAACCCTCCTATCGATTATTGTCCATGTTGATTTAATAGTAATTTTTTTTTGGTTCTACAACCTTTTTCTGAAAATTCATCAAAACCTTTAAGTGGGCATAGAATCTAAGATACAATCGACAGGTTTCACAGTCCTCACTCAGCCTCCATCAAGATTGTACTCACACAATGTTAGAGTTCGCAGGGATAACAGAACTTCGTCCAGTTTCTGTGCAGCTTCCTTACCCGCACGCTGCTGTTACCGCTGTCATACAACAGTTTGGTGATCGTAGCCACTTTTCCGGTCGAGACGCTTTATACATACATCACTGCCATCGTTAATATTAGTATCAAGGGCTCTTGCACTGGGCAGTCCTCCCCCAGTGTTTACGGATAAAAGCCACCCCGCCACACATGTGACACGGTGAACTCGATCTCTCCCACCCGCGTCTTCACTGTTTGGGCTTGTACCCATTGGCATAGGCCTGGCTTTCATTCATCCGTTGATAGTGCTGGCGCTCAGGAGTGGTTCTCGCTGCAGGCGCGAGACTTCGTTACCCAACACACGGATCGTCTCCGGTATTGCATACAGCTCTTCTACGCGGCGATCTGTTCCAATATTTCTTCTGGTAATGTTCAATTTGATTGATAGGTCATGGTTTGCTCCTTTCTGTCTGGTAACTAAAAGGATACCTTGACAAACCTATCATTACTCAATTTTCAGAATCAAAGATACGCCAGTGGAAAAAATTCCTTTATCCATAAAAAACCTAAACTAAGATATAACTGCTGCTGTTCAGTTAGGTGGACAATCATCAGGGATAGTAATTACAACAAACATTTCTGCGTACAAAGCGCCATCGCCGATCACTTGTAACTTAATTTCATGATCTCCAGAATCGGGCCATCTCTTTGGGATCTCAATTTCAACAGAAAAGGTAAATTCTTCACCAGCATCGTCAATCTCAAGATTTTCATAAATATTAGATGATAACCAATCTATGTATGATAATGGGCCTGTGACTTCTAAGGTTGAAATTTTCATTGACGCCGCAACAATGGCATCGTCGATTACAGTGATGATCTTGTCATGGTCCTCTAGGGAGACAGCCATTCCTCCGGTTGACTCCGCCCAATCATTCCAGTCCTGGTAAGTTGAGGTCGTCTCATCTAAAGTAGGGGCAGCAACAAAAATCAAAATGATATTGTTTTTTTTCATATCTGCAAGCACATTCTCAATGAAAAGGTCATCGATTGTGCCAAGTATTCCGTCACGACCGGCATCCACTTCATGGGGAGAACTATCGCCAAAGACTACGAAGAATCGCCGACTGTTTTCTCTCCATTGAATGCTACTGTCAGAATAGCTCTCATACATAGCTCGCACATACGATTCTGGTGAATCACCACCATCGGCCATGTCGATATTCCCAATGGAATTCCTGACGCTGGCATAATTAGCAGAAATAGGATGCAAAAGCTGGTAGGGCTTATCATCAGGAGTAGTAGCAGTAGGATAATCGGCCAAACCGACCACCCCAAAATTTGCCTCTCCAAAGGTGTCTTTGATAGTATTCATTAGTTCTTCGCTATTTAGCACCACATCATGAATAACCCCCATCATGCTGCCGGTCTGGTCAAAAGCAAATACAATGTCAGAATACTGCGCAGATGCAGCTGGTGAGAGTTCGACATCCCAGAACAAGTTTGCTATTCCGCCAGGGCACAACTCACCACTGGGATCGCCAGAATTTAGTTCAATCTTATGCGGATATTCGACGGTTGGTGTGAGAGTCTGGGTAGGCATGCTGGGTAGACGAGGTGTACTTATCGGTATCTGGGTGGGGAATACCAATGGTTCCCAAAAGGGACGGGTTCCCAGAATGCCACCAAGGAGAAGGGCGAGAATTAGTAAAATTAACCACCACCAATCACACCAAAAACAAGAAAATGATTCAGAATTCCTTCTTGAAGCCACCAGCAACCTCCATTTTATTTCGCACTGACCCCGGAAAAAACAAAACCAAACCACACAGAAAGTAATAAGCATATCAAACTGACCAACACAATCGTAATTGGTGCAGTAATGCTACAGATCAAAGCCAATGCACCCCAGATTGTATTGAGAATGACACCCGCCAGTAATCCTCTTAACCAGCCTTTCCCCGGCAGAATCTCCCAAAAAAGAATCTGTGCCAATCCAATTAACAACATAATCAGAACCAAGAAGAGGAGCACATCTAGGCTAATGATCGCAGCTGGAATGGAAAAAACCAACAGTTGTCCAACAATCAAGCGCATTCCTCCCACTAGCCGGATCAATAATCTAGAAAGAAATGATAGACTTTTTGTAGGTTTATCCAGTATCGAACGAATAGGTGAAAAATCATCTTTACAAAGCGTTATTTTATAACCTTCAAAATTATCACCATCATTCCAATGCAATCTTTGGCAAATGGATGCAGGAACCAAAAGTATATCGCCAATTACATTATTCAGTGAACCCTTGCTCCTGGAAAGGATGCGGTGTATATCGTTGATGTCAAAGGATTGAAAGGATACCGCTTCTCTGACAGAAAAACCTCCACTATCAAAAACACAGACAGCATATTGATCCAACCTATCCTGCACAAGAGTTAAATCCTTGACATTATTGGAGACCAATATATGTTGTTCAGACTCCAGACATCCATAACACCCTGTTAGAACAGGTGTCGGGAAAAAAGGGGGTTGGAATTTGGAGGATGCCATTTTCATTTGTGAGCGGTTACTAATCAAAGTCATGGAAAACCTTTCCAAAGGGAGTAAGGACAATTATGGTTTTGATTCCGTCAATCTCAGGAAGGATGAAAAGCATCGTCGTCTCATCTCTCTTACTCGCAGGTTCTCCCGCTAAAAATATTGGCTCAAAGGGTAGTTCATAAGCGATAGTTCCGACTGTATCAACCAGTTGTATGGAATAGTTCCCGTCCTTCGGTATTGACAGACGACCTTTGGGTAGATTTGAAACCGATTCAATCAGTGGTAGATCATTAGTAAAAAATTTAACCCGCAACATTATGACTTTATCCACAGTGGTAAAAGGTGGTATGAAGGCAGTTCCAGTTGGGAGTAGTTCTTTTGTATACGTACTTACTAATGATGGTTCGTTACTTGATATGCCAATAGTTGGATTATTTTCCTCAGTAACAGAATTTATTGGGAAAGAGACAACTGAATATCCAGGTTCTAATAAAAGAGTCTGCTGTCCAAGAAGACTTATGAGTAAAGAAAGAAATAGACCTATGACAATTTGTTGTTTCACTGAAATATGTTTCATTGGTAGCCCCCACCAATTTCAATGAACTTCTTTCCTAAAGCCTGTATTTCCTCAGGGGTAAAATAATGACGGTAACCAGGCACCGCTACACCCATAACCAAGTATTCTCCGTTCGTATTCGGACCAGGAAGACATAAGTCTTCAGAAATGTCACATTCAGTGGGAAAGATGTTCGGACATCCACCTGGGATGATAGCATCTTGTTCAAGCCAATAATTAAAGGAGTAAGTATCACATAATCCGTAAGTGTGTCCCAGTTCGTGAGTAGTAATATATGAAGCTGATGTTTCTACTACTACCCCCAGATAATCCAAACCAAATGTCCAGCCTGAAACCCAGCTATCCCCCCCCAGAGCAATATCACCATTGGTTAAACCAACATAACGATCAGCTGGTAAACGGGTCAATCCAAATTCAACTACATCTACAACAAGTACGTCACTACTTAAACAAACTTCGTCCATATTTTCCTCAATAAAGGCTATTGATACATTGAAATAATCATCCATATTAGTTGCCTCAATAAAAGCAGTAAATTGCTCCATAGAGTGCATAAAAAATTCATCCATTGTTGCTGTCCACACAACAGGAATGAAGGCAATAATATAGTCAGGTTTCGACGGGATTTTTGTAGGAGTCATTACTGGTCCCATCGGTGTCAATTCAACAATATGTGAAGCATCGCTTGTTGAAAGGTTTTCAGGATGTAGTGTTGCTAAAGATGAGATCGAGGCTCCATTGTCTGAAACAAATTGATAACGCAACATAAAAGCTAAGAAAACTATGAATACAATAGTAAAAAATAGTCCTCCATAATCACAAAACCAACATGCGATTTTTTCAGAATGCCTCATGCCCCGTACTCTCTTTTAGTGTGTTTTTTCACTTACCCAACCTCCAAATGCCCCTAAAACGAGCGAAACGATAATATCTGAGGGAGCACAGAAGATTACGCTAACACCGCCAAACAACCAACCAACTGTGTACGTGACAGCCCCCACCAGGAGGAAAATTACCAGCATGATAAGAAAACTAATTATGCCAATTGTAATGCCGCAAGCGGCCCCTTCTTGCACGGTACGTGGTTTCGCATTGTGTACTAGGCGAGGCCGATCCGCAAACCATAGGTTTCCCCCGATCAAGCCGGCGACAAAATAAACCAATAGCAAACCAAGAGAGAACCATCCGTAAGGAGACAAGAAGAAAATTACATTTAATATCTGGATAATTAACACAGGCCAAACAAGAATCAGCGCAACTCGTAACGGGATGGGTAATTTGCGTACAGGGCGCTGGCCAGATCCATGCAAAACTCTGGAGCGTGCATTTTGTTTTGCACGTGTTTGACGTGCTTTTTGAGTTTGACGACCGTGGCGCGTTGCAGGAGGACGCTGACGAGAGGTTGACATCTTACATAAATCCTTTCTGGTTCATTAGTCACTTCCCTCCTGTGCTTTACGCATATGAAGAACTTCACGGAAATTATCTGGCATCTCTTCTGGGAAATCAGCATTTTGTAATTGTTGAATTAATTTATCGGGATAACCATATCGCCTCATTCGTCGGACATTCCTTCTGAGATCATACTTGAGTCGATAATAGGTTATGGTATTGGCATCGACATCAAGAATTGCATAAGCAGTACGAGGATCAAGGTCTCTGGGTTGCCCTACACTCCCAGGATTTATGATGGTAGTCCAGCTTCCCAGAGGAAGAGGGACAGCGTATCTGATAAAAGCAGGATCAATATGTTCAACATTATCAGCATCATCTAATGGAAGGTAAAAAGGGATATGGGAATGTCCGAACATAACACAAGACCTGTGATACTGAGAGCTTTTTATCGCTTTCAGCGGGTCAATGAAGTTAGGACGCAGCCAAAATCCATCGTGCCATGGGTATACATATTGTCCTGAAGCATTGAGAAAAGCTCCATGCAGGAGGATATGGATAGCGTGAGTCACACCATAATCATAGGTAAGAGGGCCGTAATTTATTGCTTGCCTCTTGCCATCTTCTAGATACCATTCGAGGGCGAATTTTCGTGTTTCAGTATCAATAGAGAGGAGATTACGAATAATTGAATCAATTGCATGACCATTATTGACCAAATAACTCCTTTCTCTCATGAAGATATTAGTAAGGATATGTAGTTTTTGCATAGTCAGGTCAAAATCTCGATCCTGCCGCTCATTCCAAGATGCAGCAACTTCTTTCCATAACTCAGCAAAGGTATATTGCTTTCCCAGAACCATTATCTTGTCATGGCTGTACATTTTCTCCATCTTGATTTTCTCAATTTGATGGTAATAGCCATAATGGTTTCCATAGACCATTAATAAATTACCTGTCCCCTTGAGTTCAGCAATAGCGTTAATGACACCGACAGGATCAGGGCCATAATCAATTAAGTCGCCAAGAAAGTAATAATGAGTGACCTCGCGTTTGTTTGCATGGTCAAGCACTTTTTTTAATGCATCTGAATTGGCGTGAATGTCAGAGATAATACAAATACGCATATATGGATAGTCCTCAATCTTTATTGATTATTGACTCAAATTTCCCAGGTGCTGCAGAAAAACACTCAACCGATAATCACTCCAGTCCTGATAGAACTCTCGCGGGTCAGGTAGCTCCTCCCGTGCTTGATCATATTGTTTTTCTTGAACCAATCTGATGATAGTATCAATCTGATGGTTTACATTCTTTTCAAATTCTTTATACCGCTCGAACTGTGCTAGCGAAAGTTTATAATTCGAATTGCTATTTTCCCATGTCTCTTTCATTTCCTCGACAATTTCATCAGAAACAAAATTGTTTGGGAACGGCAGATTCGTTTCTACAGGTGGATCAGAGGCATGTTCATCTATGAAGATCTCAGAGTCAAAAGCTCCAGGCGGTACCACTGCAAATTCCTCGAGAAATGATTTGCTTCTGAAGATCCAGCTCCGAATTTTCTCCATTTCAGTTTTACGCTTCTCGCCTTGTGGATCAAAGGGAAGTTCTAGCGGTGTCGGTAGGTAGTCTCCGTTGCCTTCTTGTTCATCTAGTTGACCTTTTATACGTTTGGAGAATTCCTCCCAAACTTCGAAATTCTTCTGACGCGCCTTAAGCACCTCTTGAATGACTTTCGCCTTATTTTTCTTAAAATATGGCACATGGGTATTGTCATAATTATCAAAGATCTCAAAATTATCACGAACCAGATTGTAAATATCCACCGGGGGATCATGGACAGGATCATTACGCTTGAGGATATTGTTTATGGTGTCACAGTGAGTGAGGGCAGAAGCGAAGTTTCCCCCGTCAAAATCCTGCTTTAAACCGGTGAGAGCTTGGGTGAGTTTGCGACGTTGCTCTTGGGTGAATTTATACCGTTCGGACAACTCCACTAGTTCAACCTGGGTTTCGGGCAAAAAAACGCGTAATGTCTGCAATTCACTTTCTAAGGCTTCCCAGTTACCACTATAAAGACAGCGCTGCCAACCATTGTTCCTATTAGCTTTGTCGTAATGTGTAAACGCCTGTAAGGCATATTCTAACTTCTGTTTGGTTTGTCCCAACTTTATGATGGCATTTATGACAATATTATCCTTTCCCATCTGGGGCAAATCCAGCTGATCCAAAACCGGCACCAAGGCATCCAGCTCACTTTCAAGTTCGAAAATTTGCTCCAACTGGGATTCAACCTCCTCAGAAACAACAATGATTTCGCTTGCTAATTCGGCTTTGGTTTTAATAATCCTGCTCAGTTGCTGCTTGTGCTCATCAATAAATTGTTTCGCAAGCAAAGCGGGCGCACCCTGATCAGTCAAGCGTAAAATCTGAGCATATGCTGAAGCTTTCGGTATCAGCTCTTCGTTCTCCTGCGCACGCATTTGGAGATTTTGAATCATTTTCTTGCCAAGTATTTCTTTTTGACTGATTAGTTCGCTGCGATTCAGATCTTTGATAGAATTTTCAAGATAATCAATAACTTGGCGATAGTGCCCCTGGTCATAAAGCATTTGAGCGGTTTGCAATGCATTAGCCGAGGTGCGACGAATTGACAATTCTTCATCGGTATCAACAAGGAAGGCAAAAGGTACCCGTGTATATTGACCCACGCAGGGTTGAGAAGGAAGGTCAGGATTGATCGGATTGCGTTTACAGTCAAGGGTGTCAAATACTTCCTGATATACCAGACGAGTGAGAGCATTATCGAGGAAACCTATCAATGCTTCGCGGCGCCGCAGGTTCAAAAGTTCAGGAATGTCAAGGTCATTCGGAAGTAAGGTCGCGATGGCTTCCCAGTTCTCAACCATATCAATAAAATCTTCATCCTGTCCAGAGTTGCGGAGTCTTTCATCTTCGATTTCGTTACGTCGAATGAAGATCAAGCGACACAGGCGACGAATTTCGGATGATAATAACAAAGATTGGCGATGAGCAACCATTGCTATGTGGTAGCCATATTCGACATCTGCTTGACCAGCGTCAAGGATGAAGGACAATCTGGTGGAAAATTGTTTATAAGCATTTCCTTCCAACCAGAGTTTCCAAGCCTTCAATTCTCCCAAACGGCTGGTATCCAACTTTAACATGGCTTTGATCTCATTTAAAGCGGTATCGACATAATCCACTCGCTCGTACTCATGACCAACACAATCAACGGTCGTTTGAGGTTTTTCCAGATATGTTTTCATCTCAGGCAAGAGTACAAACAAATCCTCAAGACGGGTGGAGACCCCATTTTCTTCATCAGTTTTGCGTTTTTCATGCAATGCTTGTTGTCGGCTTGCAATAAAATACTGCTCACTAAGGTCTGCAAACAAAACCTCTTGCTGTTCTCCCCGCTTGGACAGATTCTCGAGTGAGTTGAATGCATTCATTGTGACAGCATACTTTTCTTCATACCACAATTGGTCAATGTGTTCTGCAAGGATATGCATTTCACAGAGATCTTCCAGAATACGGGCTTCCTGGGCAAGTGCAGGATTGTTTTGAATTTTTTTGCTGGTATTTTGGCATGAAAGCCAATGTGAACTGTTATAGAAGGATTTTGCCTGTAAAAGCAGATCATCTTCATTCAATGAAGGCTGGATGTTATTCTCATATAAAAAATGAATCTCAGGATCAAGGCGAAAAGCTTCTTGCAAATCCTGATAGGCTCCGTAGGCTTGAGGGATTTCACCTCGATTGAGGCATAGCTCGATCTGCTGGTAGGCTGCGCGAATATCTTTACGGCGTTGCACAGCTTGTACCAGCTCGCGACGGAATTCTGCCAACTCACCTGTTTGGAGGCTTTCGACATCAACTCTCGTTGCTTCCAATGTGGTCAAAACAGCATTTGCACGATGGTAATCGCGGTGGTTTTGGGTCAAAATCTCATTCACGTGATTCAGACGGTCTAAGAATTCCTGCATATCAGCAATTATGAAGGAAGGAATTTCCTGATCAGCAATTTCTTTTTGAAGTTCCTGCCACAAATAACCATCCAACGCTACTAATAATTCTTTTTCCAAATTCAATGCAGCTTCACTGACACTGTATTCCTGACCTCCATCCTGGTTCAGAAGGACGAGGCTGGTTTGGACAGCTTCATTGCGAAAATCCTGCAAACGTTTCTTCGCGCTTGGTTCAACATTAGAACGGTTCGCCACATCCACGATGCCATCACAAGCTTGCTGATAAATCGCCTTAATATTATGCTGCTTATCATCAGTGTTCATGTAGGTGGTAAAGGCTGCTTGTATGAGACCATTGCGTTCCTGTGCGCTGTTAATAATATCCTTTGCTACTCGGTTAAACATCCCAATAGCGTCATCAACAACTTTCAACTGCTCAAAGGTTTCAGCAAAACCGGCTATCTGTTCCACCTCAGTGACCTGGCTTCCTGTCAAGCGCTGCTTACAAGCATCCTCCGCCTCCATTGCCAATCGCTGCCGACCCTCTTTCAAAACATCTTGAATGGAAGAGGATAACTGTGGCGGCAATGCGGTAAGTACCAATTCTTCAAATTGGGGTAGATCGGCATGATGAGGATATTTTTCACGAGCCTTTCCCAATGCTTGGAACTGCTCAATAGGGTTCGATAGACTGGGAATTGATTCAAGGAAAGCCTGTGCTTCTTTCCATCGCTGTCCTTGTGATGTCCAATCAGCGACCATGCCTTTGATCTCATCACGGGAATTGGCGGGCAAAACAGCAAACAATACCTTACCGTTGGCATCCTGTTGAATCCGCATTTCTTGCTCGAACCAGGTGTTGATCGCATTGGTGAAATCATCGATTTGAATTTGTTCAATTTTGATTGTGGAGAACAACCATTTCAATGAATCAGATGAGTCCCATTGAATTTTCTTCTGCGAGCCGCGTAGCTCCCGAAGAATTTGTTTAGCATCTTCCACAACTGCATCAGAAGCACCAAACACTTTTTGGTCCATGCCGATCTCATAATCATCAACAAGACGGTTTTCCTTCCAACAACGCAATAACAATTTTAAGAGATCCTGATTCTTGCGAGAGATGCCAATCTGATTGAGTGTATCAAACAATTCTTTAAGGAACCCGTCGCTTTCAGACCAGTATTTGTGAATCACGCGATCAGAAAAACCTCTTTCTAGGTAGTCTATAGAATTCAAGAGGCCCAAATAAATCCGATCACCAAGATAATCCAATGCGGCCAACGGGTGGCGGAAACCGATCTCAGGGACAAACAAGGTCGCTTTGGAACGGATGTCGTAAAAAGTTCTGAGCGCCAGTGTATCACGATTGGTAACTGCTGTTGGATAGTAATCCTCTAGCATTACCATTTCACCACTTTCAGCACTGTAGATTGTTTTTATATCTGGATCATCGAGTAGAGCCTGTACTTTGCCGACGGCGATCACAACCTGCAGCAAGTTCCGGAGATTCAATATGCTGGTAGTTTGACCCTGTTCACGACGTATAACTTCAGAACGCTCTAGACCAACAGCAAGCCCTTGCTCGAAGACCCGTCTGTGTTCTTCAGACACAATCAAAGAGAGGTACCCACGTGCTTCTACAATGGTCTCATCAAGAGCACGTACATCCTTTTCATCACGCAATCGTTCCAATAGAGTATGGTAACGAACTTCGTGCATAACTTGCAAAACGCGCTGCTGGGCCCTTTGAGCCTCCTCATAGGTGGGTAACACCTTCAATGCATCGGCAATCCCTAATTGCGCAAGCTCAAGTTGGTCTTTGGCGACTCCATAGTGCCGTTCGGTAAGAGCTGTATTCCCCTGATGGTAAAAAAGCAATGCTTCTTGTAGTTTCCGTTCGGCCTCTCGTTCTCTTTGAAGATTGTCTTCATCCAGTAAATCTTCTGGATGGGCCGAATAAAAACTCGTTAATTGTCCCATATCCAATGATTCATCATTCCAATTTAATTTCGGTTCCTCAATCGAAGTCTCAGAAACAATGGTTTTATGAACAGAGGTATCAAGCACAACAGATGTGACATTTGATTCATCCACCTCAGCAGAATTACCGAAAATATCGACATCTTCAACATCCGGTAATGAAGAATCATCCTCCATAGATTCTTCTTGGACAGAAGGTACAGTCTCGGATGATTCGGATTTTTGAGGGTCAACGGCCTCAATAATGGATCCATCCACAGTAGAGTGAACAGTTGTTTCGGAAAAAATACTACCAAAAATATCACTATCTACAGCATCCATACTACCAAAAACATCTGAGTCAGAGGAATCAACTGAATCTATCGCTACTGGAATGTCTACCAATTCATATGAAGGTGAATGATTGGCTTCCTGCTTCGGATTAACACTCTCTTCTAAAACTGGTTCACCAAAAATATCGTTATCGTGAAGAGCAGGACTTGTTAACTCATTACTACTGCCAAAAATAACGGCATCCTCATCAAGGGTTTGAGCTATTGGTTGTGAATCATTGACGCAAGGGATTACATTGTCATCCTCACCGCTAGTTACTTCTTCGTTCTCTTCTTGATTATCGGCAACTGGAGACTTGAGAATCGGCATTCCCTGCAAAATGGGAGGATCGCCAAGAATAATACCCGCAATGTGGGGATCGGCGACCTGGACTGGGTAATCAAGAGTATTACTCTCTGACTGGAAAGGAAGCGAAGTCTCGCTAAACATGTCAACATTGTCGTTAGAATTCAAAGTGGCGGGTTGAAACACCTGCGTAATTTCTTCAAAGACATCATCTTCTTCTCGTGAAGTAGAAGCGGAAGAATCCTCAATAATCGTTACATTATCTTCTAATGTAGAAATAATAGAAAAGCCATAAGCATCAAAATCAACATCAGGCAACGGCAAACGTTCTTCCTCATCAAACGATAACCATTGTTTGATTTTCCTAATATCCTTTTGAATAGTGAGTTTCTTAATACTCCGGCTATTTTTTTCTAACTCTGTAAGTGCGCTAAGAATTTCCTGTAATTGTTGGTTCAGACTCATAGCTCGATGGCCTCCCTGTCCATATTTATTCACTATTGCTCAATAATCCTGGGTAACACATTCAAAATCGCAACATCAATACCAACGGTATGTTCTGTTACTCCTTCCCTAACCTCATCAGGCCAACCAGCCGTCATGACAATTTTAACGTTGTATTCATTGTTTGTTCCCAGCACTATCGAATTGAAATATTGGAAAGTGCCACCATAGCCATCCTCGGGATAAATCGTAAGAACTTCGCCAGTAGACTTATCATTTAAGAAAAGTTCAAAGGTTGCCGGAACATCAAGACGGGTTGATATATGCACACCAGGCTGATAGACGTTTGCAATCCCACGAATAGTATCGCTAAATTCCCAGGTGACTGTAACAGGATCTGACTCAGCTGTAAGTCTCAGATAGGATGCGCCCATCCAGGTAGTCTGCAACTTCTCAAGCAGTTCTTCTGGACCAGTGTACCAACCTTCTCCTGTGCGGGTAGTATCAGAATCATCAACCCAATACAAGACTTTATGCTGTTTGACATTGATCAGATCATTGATCAGCGGAAGTGATGTATCAGGAGCAGGCACCTTCGCAACCATGATAGCATCGAAGGGTAGTGCTTCTGAGGCCGCCAAAGTAACATCATCAAACAAAAAGGAAACACTGACCATTTTATCGGCCTCCAACCAATAGACACCAATGCTGCGCCATTCGTTTGCGGTTTGTTTGGTTGAAGGCAGAAATTTGACACTACCATCTCCAACTACGGGAGTAAGCTCTGAATCTTGGATTACTTTATAAGATGGTACAAAAAAATGAGTGGCACTTAATGTTATCGGATCACTTATATAAAACTCATAAAAGCCTGCTTCCAATATTTTCTGATCCAGAATCCATTGCGCAGCAACCGAACCTACAGAAACTCCTGATCCTACCAAGATGTGCGTATCATTTGCGTAGCCAATACCGGAAAAGGATTCCATACCACTGGTCTCCGCTGACGGAAAAACTGGATCAGTAATAATAAACCGGATATCCTTATTGGGGTATATCCAGGGTTGCGATGAGAATTTTTGGTCGCTAACATCGAAAATGGATGTGGGTGTGGGTACAATTACTGGTAGAAGCGTAGGGGTAGGCATAGGTACAGGACAGTCGCAAGCAGGGCATTCAACAGTAACCTCATGTTCGCAAGATTCTAGTGCAGCCGCATAAGCAATTTCCGTGGCATGAGTATCAACCACAATCTGACGGCTCTCACCGTTGTTCCCATTGGAGACAAAAATGATCAGAAACAGTGCCAGCAAAGCCAAGGCCAATCCAGTCCAAGCTAACCAAGCCGACGGTTTTTTGGCACTATTATCATCTCCAGCAGTTTGCTTCTGTCTTCGCAGCAAATCCTCAATCATTCCGGTTGTATATGCACCATCAGGCAAATCTGCAATTGTTCGCAAAATCAATGCTCGTAAATCAGTGGCCTTATGACGACCGGAAGAAGCACTGATAGTCTTATTAACCACATCCGACAATGAACTTGTTCGTGATGATGTACTGGCGTCTCCGGCTGCCTCTAAAACCGCTACATATTTTTTATGCACATCAATTAGCTGTTTCAACTGTTTCGAGAAACCAGGCTGATCATAGCGCATGCTGAGAATTTGATTACATAACTTTTGTGATTTCTGATGGTAATAATCACGAACAGGCAAGGGGGGGTTCCAGTAGAGAGCAGGAAGAGGATAGTCTTCTGGATTAAACGCTTCGAATTCTTCCTCACTAGATAAATTGCCAAGCATGATCGCCTTTTGCGCTTTATGTAGCAACATCTTGGCCTCTGGTTTCAAATCACGCTCGTTTCCGAGAAAACCTATACTGTGAATAGCTTCAGCAGGCGCGCCAGCTTCAAAAGCCGCATCAGCCCGTAAAAATACTAGCTCCCCGAAACGTTCTAAGGAGGCACCTTCTGATTCTGAGGAAAGTATCTGAAAAACTGTATCGTAATCTTCCGGCTTATAGCCAATCAGAGAATGGAAATAGTTAATTTTTTGTTGGGCAAAGTCGGGGTCAATACGATTAAGCAGTGCCTTTAATTCATAACTAGCAATTAGTGCATCACAAACCAACTTGACGTATTCGCGGTTTATCTCAGGAAGCATCTGAAGTTGGAAATTTCTCTGGACAGAAGGCAAAGCGTTAGCCATAAAATGGTTGGAATTCTGCTCAAAGGATTTGATATCTGACAGTTGCTTTTCATACTGCGCCAGGGAATCCTTTAACTGTTGAATTTTCTGTTCATTCTTTTTACATTCCTGCTCATAGCTCTCATACCAAATTTGAATCTGTTCAATCTGCTCCTGATAAGGCTGTAAAAATTGAGAATAAGGTTCAGTAATAGTTCGTAGCCATTCAAACTGCTGCATGGCTTTGCGCGAAGTTTGAAGATTATTCTCATTGGCCAGGCTGGTGATGAGACACATCTGGTTCTTCACCAAATGAGAAAGATAAGTCTTGCAAGTCTCTATTGCCCATTCATTTTTAGTTGTTTCTGCCAGATGTACTAGAGCGACACCTGAAGCAGCATCATTGGTTTCGATAGATCCAGACAGAATGGCTTTAAAATTCTTTTGAATTTCAAAGTACGCAAAAAGACCTTGGCCTTCTGGATGATTGGCAATTAATTTATGAAGTTTGTTGACCGCATTACCATATTCCTGGATCTTAACCTGTTGATCAATTTCGCGAATAACAGTAGAAAAGTGATACAAAGAATAAATGCTGTCACGAATAAAAGCTGTTAAAGCCCCCTGATCAGTATAAAGATGACCCGCAGGAGTACCCTTAACCAACTCCTCCTTGGCCCAATTAATCCACAACGTAGAAACCTCTTCAGATTTATCAGGCAGCAGGCTGGTGGCAGCACGAAGCTGGTTAATGGCTTCATGATACTGTCCCGTCTCATGTTTATGCTGCGCTTCGACTAAAAGCTGATGATATGCGCCTTCAGTCTGTTGAGTACGTAAACTTTCTTCCAAAAGAAAATGAAGATCGCCAATATACTCCACCCAGTCTGTTTCTGGTTCAGCGGGGAGGTTATCAAAAATTGCAACAGCTTCCTTGAGTAAGAGTACTGCCTCAGAGAATCTTTTTTGATCCATCGCCATCTCTGAATCCTGCACTAAAGTGTAAACTCTGGCCTCATCGCATAATGCTTTCCATGCCGCTGGGAGCTCATTCGAGGGAAGCATTTCCAGTGGCAGCTGCTCAAAACCGGAGATAACACGACGGTAATCACCAATCAAATGCTGCTGTATGATATCCAGCAGCGAATCTCGGCGGTCAACAAAAAAGCCTCTACCAACACGCACCGCGCCTTCAGTAAACCAATACCACCGCAGATAATTTTCTCGTTCCATAAGATCAAGACTGGCGCCCTGCTTAAAAGAATTCAAGGCGGCATCAAAAGAACCAGCCTTCAGATTGGTTTTGCCATTGTCCATCCTGGATTCAATACGGACTTCATCAAGCTGACTTTCCCATTCACGGAGTTTGACGGTATATTCAAGCGGAACCTCACGGTAATGCAGGAGTTCAATTTGGTCTCGCAAAGTCTGGTATATCTCACTGAGTTCCTGCAGCGAAAATCCATCTTTATTCCCATAGAGAATCTCTAAGCTCATTTGAATTTCATTGACAACCTTACTTACCGGCATGGACCAGACAGTATTCATGTTACTGACTTCCTCAAGCCAGTCCATGGCAGAAGATGGGCGAATATCGAGGTTATTGTTTAATAACTTTCGTAAGGTAATCTGCATTGCTTTCGAAAGTTGAGAGAATTTTTCATCATGGTCAATTCGCCCATATATTTTAATACCTCTGCGAGGGGGAATAGTGTTTGTCAAGATCTGGTACAAATAAAAGCTCGCCAAGAATAAATCTCTTTGCTCATTTTCAACGGAATATTTATCGAGGATATTCCAATCAATGACTTTGAGCCCCGAGAGATCAGAATTCTCGAGTACCATCAGGTTTTCGAATTTCAAATCGGCATAGGTCTGGTTGGTTTCTTTATGGAGTACATGCAATAATTTGACAAATTGAATCATTAAACTTAGGGCCTGCTGTTCAGTGAACTGTGTTCCAGCAGACAGCAATTTGTCAATAGGTGAGCCATGAACAAACTCCATTGCGATGAAGGGAGTTAATTCGTCATCGGTATGAGTAAAGACCTCTGGAACGATATTTGGATCATTGGGATAAACCCTATTCCAAGCCTCTCTGAGATCTTTCATGTTCTTGCGCTCGCCGCTGAAATGTTCACGAATAATCCGGGAAGAATTTGGGCGCAGCACCTTGACCGCCACATCCCTTTCACCGATCTTGCTGTGATAAACAGTGGCTGTAAGGCCATCATCAGATAGTATTTTGCCCAAAGAGATTAATCGACCTTGATAATCGCGAAGTGATTTGTTATTCAAAACATCAGTCATTATTGTTCTCCCTATCAACCTTAAAGAATTCCTGCTAATTTAAATTCATCCTTGCGAATTAGATATTTAATATATACAGAAAGATCATGATAAAAGTCATCATATGCATCATTGGGTTTGTTTAATCTCCTAAACAAATTTTGAATCTCAGGATTGTCCAGTGTTAATTTATTTTGTTTCTTCATTTCTTCTAGAATAACATTCATACTGTGATAGGTATCATTGCAATTAATCGAATGCAAAGGGTGCTGGTTATTGATCGCTTCCAGTGGAAGGCGAAAGATAAAAGCTTCATATGCACTCAAGATATTTTCAGCCGGCGGTACTTTAGGTACATCCGATAATGGAACCATATGATTGTGCCCAATCCTCAGGTAAAATTGACGGGAAAGTTCCGACCTTACAAGGCCAAGCTGCTGATAAAGGGTCCACCAAACAATTAATTCCAGCCGTTGTGGATAAGTGAAAAACCTTGAAAAAGCGACAGAAAACTTAAAATCGACAGGGAAAACTTGGTCTTCCGGGTTAATGTATAGCTGAGATAGCCGTCTTAGCCTGTCAATTTCGTCTTCAACTTGAGAAACATTTTGGATGGCAGAAAGTGTAAAACACAAGTCATTCCTATTGAGGATGTAGGACTGGGAAAAAGCATCAAGGCGTTGAATCTCAAGTTGGCTGGTTATTTCAAGAAAGAGCAATTGACTATTATCATCAGAAATCAGCATATGGTTAGAAAAAAGACTGGTCCCAGCCGTATCCATCCAGGATCGAATAGTTTCTCCATGTAAGGATGGAGTTTTCAACAAATACCGACGCTGGAAGTTTGTATTGTTTCCAATACGCAAAGTTGTTTTCAGTGGCGGGTCCGATACAAGAAGATTCTTCTCCTGAGGACTTAACACATCAAGAAGTTTGATGATCGACAAATTATTAATAATTGTACTGATACCAGACTTTTCAGCCAAATCAACCAAACCGAGAATAACCTCATTCAGATCAACCCGTTTGTACTGTTTATTGTTAATCCGCCAAGCGAGACTCATCTGACCACTAACAGTCTGGGTCTCCCACATAAAGTTGAGTTTTTCGAGTAAGGGTGTATAAGCTTCCTCACCCATAGCCTGGTATAAATCAACCAGGAGACTTTCTACCAGATTATTGAGAACCGGGGCAATAATAGAATTCTGTACCAAATCTATATTCTTAAATAGTTCATTTTCTTTTTGATAGTATTTCTTCAGGTGTTCATGAAGCCCATTGGCAATCTGCTGGCGGATGTCACGAATTTCACGCTGAAATAAGTCAATGGTATCAAGGAGCTGGGGGATTTGCTTGCCCAAATCTTGAGCCACATTATTCTGACGATACATACGCTGTGAACGTAAATTCACACGTACATCGGCAAAGTATTGACGAAGCTGCTTTAGAAACTCATACTGCCATGATAATAATTGACCAAGATCATTTTGTATATAACCAGGTCGGTATTGGTTAAAATATGAACGGATACCTTGAATGAAGCCAGGTTTGATGTCCACATTTGCCAAATACTGAGCCTTACCAAAGTCCTTGGCTTTCCGGTAAACATGGACAAAGAACTGGAAGGGCAATGGGTTGAAACTGGTGGTAACCTGTCCCTGCTTGTTCCATTCACCATTCAGAAAATCTTCTATTGCGATTTCAATACTTTTTGCACTAAAGGAATGATCTGCACCCAAGAAAATCCCACGTCTGACAATGCCCATGCCGTTATGGAAAAAACAATCGCGCACAAATTGAATCGCACACAGGCGGTAAAGTTGGAGAATCGGTACCTGAACAGAATAACTTCGGATATTGGCAATCGCTAACGAGCTGGAAGGATTAATGAGGATTGCGTTGACACGTGAGGCAATCTTTTCCTCCAAGAAACCTACCGCTTGACAGGCGACTAAATCCACATCACGTACATCATCAAACAGAAATATATTATCAAACAATTGGCCTTCACGGAAGCCCGGTTGGCGGAGATTGGTTTCATCAGTAATTTTTGCCTGCGAAAGCATCATTAATTCTAGCTCTCTCAAGAACGAACTACTACGAACCCAACGATTGCCATGGGTAATCTCGCCCAAACCACGAATAAAAAACCAGGGAACCAAAAAACTGATACGACCTGCTGTCTGCTTCTTTAGATCAATAGCCAGATCCAATATAAAACCAGAGTCGATCTCATCCATGGCGCCAAAAAGATAAACACGATATTTCTGGCCAGATATTTCGTGCAGCATATCGCGTGTACAATCTTGTAAAAACTCATTTAGAAATTGATTTTGGATGACACGTGTTTCATAGATATAGGCCATACGAGCATCATCACGCTCACTATGTTCTGAGCGGTTGGCACCTGACCACCAATGCAGGTCTAAGGAACCAGATTGATGCAGCAGTTTTTTTAACTGATTGAAATCCGGATTCAACTGCATTTGCTCATTGGGGGCCAATTTTTCACACAATGTCTCATCAAAATTTTTTTCTGGGCAATGCTGCATACCAATCCACAGAAAACGTACATAGGCAGGAAGAGGACAGTTTCCTGTAAGTTCAAAAAACCGCTTTTTGAGGTGCCACAATGCCAATTCGCCACTGGGACCGCAACCAATAAATACTGTTGGGTAATAACTCATCGAGGTATCCTTAATGTGTACCCATCGGAAGTTTGAGTGAACAGAGGGACAGTTACATCCCTGTGTTCACTCATTACAAGTGTCCACTATCCAAATATTGAAGCAGAATGATCTTGATCCTCATGAGAGGAATTCATAAATCTCTGCGCTTCCCGATACATTAGTTCGGCAACATCAGCCATATCTTCATATTCCTGGCCGTCATTCCGCCAGATCCATTCTGTGTTGTTGGGTATTCCTTGATTTGCATTATTAAAAGCCCGTTTCTTTTCCCGATGAATAGCGCGCAATTTCGCTACAATACCATCTGTTGCTAACTGAGCCTGATATTTCTGGCCCAAGTCTTGGTAGGATTCAAACCCGCCACCTTCAATCAAATTCATGGCTTTTATTAGGTTTTCCCAGTTGACTTGACTATTATTTATATCCCGTGAATCCTTGCCATGGATGAACTTATCAATCAGAATCAGCAAATCAACATCATAGGTAATCTGTGTTTGTGTCAGGAGCACCTGCTGTCTGTCCACATTCACAATTTCGGGAACAACCAGTACGAAGTATTTTTCACCTTGCTCCTTAATGATGTTCCATCGCAAATGCCCCAAAGCCCAACAGCGGAAGAAGAGGCTGACACGTTCCGCATTTTCAAGTAACATCACAACCTTGGGATGAAAAGCTCGATACCGCTTACCCAATTCACCCAGACGGCTTTCATAGCGAACCGCATTGCACTCTGCGGGGAAAATGTGCAGGCGCTGGCCGTTCTCCTCGCTGCCAGAGGCATTTACCTGATTATAATAAGCATCTCGCAGAGCAGTCCAGATCGAGAAATCGACATCTTGAATCTGGTCAATGGTCTTGAGCATAGTCAGTTTGAATTGATCTTCGGATTCCAAACGGCGGAATCCTGTGGTAGCAGCCTCACCGACGGTAATGGCTCTGATGCGCTCTTCCAGACTGTCGACATATTTAACCTGAAGCGGACGTTGTCCTTCATCAGTATCTAGCTGTGTTGTGAGCGCAGGATGCATCAGGCGTAAATAGAAACTCTTGATTTGACGATTGGTAGCAGCCGCAGCATTCAGATCCGCAAGGACATCACTGTGCGCATCAAGGTGATCGGCCAATCTCTCCGGGATTCGGAAGTCATACTGTTTGTCATGGTAGTTCATGACCTGGTCAAGAACCAACCTGTTTTCACGCAAATCTGAGTAGATCCGGCGGCTGATGCCCAGAATGATGCCTTTGTTGTGCTCCAGATCTAATAGGCTGTCACCAGGGCGTAGTTTTCCAGGGATGTTGATTGGTCGTCCACTCTGATCAACTTCACCGGTAGGCTTGGAAATTATACAATCAACCTGGAAATCTTCCACTGTACTTACGTTCCAGTGAATACGGTTAAGCTCCTGATCAATCATTTCCACCTGTTTGACATAGTGTTTTTCGGGGGTGACCAGATTTACACGCTCCAAGGCTTTTTCGTCTTTGAGGAGGCTGTTTACCACTTCGGCATTGCGGCTGACTTCACGATAAAGACCGCTAATGTTTTCTCCACCCAGAACAAAGGCTTTTGCCCACTGATCAATGGCATCCTGCCCCTTCCGGACTACATCAAGCATCTCACGGCAAGTTTTTTCCAGGATTTCCAAGATCATATTATCTTTGATCACACCATAGTGGAAATCAACAGCGTCGAGATAGCTTCGCTGCATAACATGTGCACGAGGATGGTCAAAGAAGAACATGCATTTTTTATGCGCCCAATCTTCCATATCTGACCATGCATACTCCACTTCCTGAATAGCAGAAGCCAACATTCCATTATTGTTGCGCAATCTATTTACAGCTTTCAGATGTGTATTCAGGAAGAAATCCAACGCTGCATTCAAATGCTTATAAAAGTCCTGTACATAGCCCAATTTGCCCGATACTGCTTTGTATGCATCAGCGCTACTGTTGCCATTTAACGTATTTAAAGTCCAATGTCTGAGCAGATCAACAAATCGAGCTACTTGCCATTGGCCGCATTGATCGAGAATACTGCCGAATTTACCATCATTACCAGCGCCAGCACCATAATGCTCTCTTTCAAAGGCAGGTACACCGGAAACCTGATCTTTGAAACGGGATAATGATTCCAAAGGCGAATCACCAACGCCATTAACACCAAAAGCATCTTTTGAAGGATGAACCGCGTCCCAGATATGTGTGTTGGCTTCAGCGTTAACATCCACAACTTGAAGTTCTGTGGGGCGGCCATCGACAAAAATCGTAGTGTCGTTGACATCTTGGGGAAGATTAACCAGACGTCCGAGGTAGGTCGTAAAACTGATCATTTCATCAACCGCTTGTAAGGAGGCTCCTCCATTGGCTTCTTCCTCTTGGAGAGTCTGTAAATCTGCGGGGTTATTCCGTAGTTTATAGACAGCGGCGATGTGGGGGAGCAATGGCGAGTTTGCCAGTGGAGACTGAGACTGACCAGATCCAGCCTGAGGATTCATACGGTCGACATTGATATAACGCGGTTGGCTTTGTTGGCTTAGGAAAGGAATGACCTCATCGCGTCCCTGCTGGTTAGGATTTTCTTTATTTTGGTTTTCTGCGAGGCGAACAACAAGATTGGATTGTTCATCGCGCACAGGCACCAGCCAGCGATCAAGCAAATCTTTAGCAAAGTTCAACGAATTGCTTTCTATATCGAAATAGATAGGCACTTTGATGGAATAAGCTCTGAAAGCACTGTAGCCAGGTTTGAGGTTATTGTTATCCAGATTAACCAGGTAGTTTCTGGTGTCGTTGGTATAAGGAACCCCAGCTTCGCTGTCAATGATCAGGCTAACAAAGTCGGCGATAGTAGGCATGACACCTTTTTCCGGTGGGGTTCCTTCCATTGTGCGACGAGAGCTCCTGGAATCCACAAGGTAGCACATATCGAATGGACGCGCCGACACATTAATCACTGACTGATTATTACGCTTATAAGCGATACTATGAGTGCCATAGGTGCTGCCAACATTCATGAAGCGATCTAACTCACGCCATGCAGCAAAAGAACGAGCCATCATATGCTGAGCTTGATCATTCTGATTGGCCATACCTACCCACACTCGTGGCAAGACAAAAAGACCACGAATAATCAAATGATTGTTTACTGATTCCCCCAGTTCACGACAGAGCAAACCTATATCAATGAACATACCCGCACCTGTACCACCAGCAAATGAGCTGATGATAAGCACTTCCAGTTCCTGACCATCAGTCACAGAATTCTTAACACTTTGGAACGCATCTTCTATGCGTGGACGGATATCCGTATCATATTTCATAAAATAAGCCAGGCGCCCAAACTGGCGAACTCGACCAGCCCCAGCGGCAAGGTCCCATAAAGCTGGAGAAATGGTCTGGCGATAATAGGGAGCATCAAACCAAGTATAGTTCTCAGAATTGTGAAGTTGACGTCCGATATGGTCCGCATTTCCGCTGACCACGTTTTCTCCTAACTCCCATCCATTGCCACTAAGACCGATAAATTCAGTCTGCCGTTCTAATTTGACGTTCTGGAGTGAAAATATATTTTGGTTGACTGCTCTATTGCCACCATCTTGTGCTGCAGGCATAGTATCAAATTCAAGTAGTCGAACATTTGGGGGCATTTTGCCTTGATTTAGTTCTAACAATTCCTTTTTCAAATAGGTCAGGACGGTCTGTCCTGTACCTCCTACTCCAATAATCACTGCTGGTCGATGTAAATTTGGCATTTTTATTCTCCTTCAATCTATTTCAATAGCATCACTCACTCGATTCATCCAGTTTCTTCACGCCTTTTTGCGCTTCCTCCTTCCCCCTTGTGTCGTTCGTCTCCGCCTAGCTGAACTACGATTTGGATCTGGTCGCTTTTTCCTTGATTTCTTTGTGGCATTTCCCTTGCCCTGATAGCTTACTCTCCAATTTTTATGATCAGACGCAGTATAACTTGCCGAAGTACCTCCGCCACCTCCCACAACATCGGTCAATGATAAATTTATTACTTTTCCATTATCGCAGTTGAGGGTAGCGGTAACACGCTGTTTACTAGTAGAGTTCGCATTTTTAACAGTAAATGAGGAAAGTTTGAGATCACGTAGATCAGGATGTTTTCTAATTGTGACGGTTCTCGTACTCGGCCTTAAGCCAAAATTCTTCAAACCTTCAGACGTACTGGAAAACACCAACATACCCCTAACAACATTGGTGTTGTTATAGATCAGGAAGCCGATGATAAGAGCAATAATGGAGCCGATAATAGATTTAATCAGCAACCAGACCCAAGGTTTTCGAAAAAACGGATCGAAACGATCAACCTCTAATTCCAAAAACCTATGGGGAGCATAGAATTCATCATGCCGCCAAGTATCATTCATAGTAATACTGACCTTATAAGTACCCTCGATTATTCGATCATCTTCCTCATTGAAAACAAAACTTGCAAAAAATTGGCTGCCATCTCCCGGAAGAGGAACCATGTCGGCAAGAATTGTCTCGCCACCAGGCAATCTTAATGCTGCATTGAAGATATCATAAGGCGTTGCAGAACTCTCAATCCATTCAGAATAAGAGAAAGGGTTCTTATCTGCATTAAGAACTTGAACAGTAACTTCGAAAGGAATCAGCTCAAGTTCTAATGGTTTACCATGAACCGGAAATATAGAACCATCTTCTAGTACAGGCTGTACATCAATGATTTCAAAGAATACAGGGGCAACGTTTCTGACACCGTAACTCCCCATATGTTCAAAGAGGACAAAAAACTCATTTGGACAGGAATCAGATGGATAGCCTACACAGGGTGCGTTTGCAACCATGCGATAGGTAAATGTCCCCAATTCATTAACTGGCACAGTATCGCTAACCCACTCCTTGCGAGAAGCATTATAGGCAAATTGAATGGTATGCAGTGCACCACCAGGTGATGTAACCTCTGCAGAAACATCTAAAGGATACTTTGGGTCATTTATGAGAAAATCGCCAGTATCTTCATCTTCAATTTTGATTGAAATCGAATATGGGTAGGCAGGATCGAAAATATCGCCATCAAAATTATAGTAGGGAAACACATCTTCAGATGAATCCGACTTAATGACCGCTTCAAATAATTTAAAGGAAGATTTTATGTTACTGCAAGTATCTGTTTCAAAGTACCACATACCAGCAGGTGGATTGCTGAAAACCCAATGCTCTGAGATATCATAAGAAGAGTAACCAGTTACTCCCCAAAAACTACTATCCCCCGTTCCACTAAAATCTTCCCCACCTTTACCAATCGGGTTTGATCTATCTAATGAGATTACTATTTCAACTGAGGTATTGACTTTGTAAAAGTCTAGTGCACCACCAGACAAATAAGGGTTAATGGGAACAGGGCCGCATTCACCAACTATTGCGTTCTGCCCAGACACCCAACTAAGAATATCATCAATGGCAATTAAGACAGAACTCTCATTATTTGCAAGATCGTAAATATCTCTCCCTCCGTGGGCAAGTGAAATTTCTGCAAAATAGCTGCCGACATCATCAAGATAGGGCACAGCAGCATTCATAGCCATAATAAATATGTAATAACTATTCTCATATTCATCATTGGTTACTGGATAATCAGTTAGAATATTGGCTTTAACATCAAGAGGTATATTACTAAATGACCCATAAATATTGGTAGCTTCTTTAAATGCCTGATCACGCTCTCTAACACTTTCCGCAAAAGGAAAATCCTCACCAACTTGTTTTACTAATTCTTCCAAGTAGATACGTATTGCCTCAGGAGAACTTCCGCGTGAATAGACATGCGGACGACCATCGGTAATCATAATAATAACCTTTTTACGCGGTAATGAGCCTAAAGAATCAACATTATTAAACAATGTTTTGGCTGCAGAAAAACCTAATTTATGGTCGGTAGACTTAAGATTTTCTGAGATGACCATATCTTGATATATTTTAAAATCCTTATTCCAATCCGTATAGTCTGTGGGATTGATTTCCGTCAAGTTCATATATGTACGTGATGAAGAACCAAAGCCTACAACACCTATACGATGAACAGCATCTTTACAACCACCAATTTTATTGCTTGCTAGCCAGTTCATGGCATGTTCTGCTGCTTGCTCTCGACGTTTATTAGGATCATTGGCCTGAAAGGGCTCACCAGTAATATCTATACCGCCACTCATGCTGCCCGATTGATCAATGATAACAACAACATCCATGGCATAACAGTCATTACTTGCGGTAGATGATGGAAAAGATATTGCGTTATGAGCGGACACTGAATCTTCAAAAAGAATAAATGCAATCACCAGTCCAGAAATTATACAAACCAGGCTGATAAGGCTCATTCTCAATTTATTGTTCATCCAAAATCCTCCTAATGGCTTACGAAACAACAGAAATTCTAGAAATAATCAAGACGTCATTTGAATGTCTGGCAGTAGCGATTCTGTCACTGTTTGACTGTTAACAATTTGGTGGTGTCTGCTATATCGAACAGAGATACCATGATCAGTGTATTTTTCATCATTATCTTTAAAAACCATAAACACATCATCATCTTCAGGTTCAAAGCTATTTTTTACCAAATGAACCTTCACCGTGCCACCTTTACCGCTTTTGATATGCAACCCATTAATAAAACTGGTTATGATATTTGAAAAATTGTTGTGTAGGCGCTTACGCTTTATTACCAAACGACGCCATCCCAAAAAACCAAGTAAATGAAATTTTTCCAGATTGATCTCTTCGAAAGGATTCGCAGAACCAGGACGAAAAAAGTATAAGCTGCCTTTGATGGGATTGGTATGGGCATAGCAAAACCATAAAACTAACGCTAACATAATAAGCGCAAAGAATGAAAGAATTGACCAATACAGACGAGGAGAAGTAAAAAGTGTATCCTGACGAACAATTCTGTGGCTAACTGACCGTGGAGATTCTCTGAAATTTTGTGTATCAGGGACCCCAACAAATTTCACTTCTAACAGGTATTCACCCTCGGACTCAAAATCTTCTGGGGGAATGATCGCAACAAGGTATGAATCAGAGTAATTTACAGAACGTAAATAGTATTGTAGAGTTTTATCGGCGGTCACATCGGTAACGATGAGGATAACGGAATCATCAATATCAGTTAAAAATACGGTGTCTAAAGGAAGCAAATCCTCATTTTCACCCGAATCAATTAATGAAACGCCAACTTCAATATATTCTCTTTCACGAAACCGCATCGGATCAACTATTGTAGGGGTACGATGTAGAGGCAATATATCTTCTCCAGGAGAATCAAATTTAAAAGTGAATGGTGTAACCTCATTAACTTGATAAATACCCGTCGAAGTGAACAACTCGTGAATTTCTGTGCTCTTCGGTGATGCATCTTCATAGCTAAATGTTATCGACCATTGATACTCTCCGACCAAAGGTACTGGTAAAGGTTCGTTTGAACTAAAAACTTGGTTAGAGTCATCAACAGAAAATGTCAACTCATATTCATTATCATTAGGCAATACTACAAGGCCTTTAATTATTGCCGGATAACCATTGAATTGGGTTAGATAGGTTCCTCCCGGCGCAGTTACAACCTTAAACTTTAAAAAGTTTGGATAGGAAGGATCAAAAATCTGGTCAGGTTCATTAAATTGTCCAAGATAACTTTCGGGGGAAGTAACAACAATGTCTTTGGACGGAATTGAAAATCCCCATAAGTCATATTGAGAACCATAAATTTTCCATTTGCCGGCTGGAGGAGCCGTAAAAGCATAGAATATTGAATTAGAAGACAAAGCGCCCTCAAGGGGATCTTCTACACCAAAGATTATTCGATCACCCTGACCTTCTACTAATACAGCATTATCTAATTCGGGATCGTAATTTATCCACTCCAATTTTAACACTGAATCAGGATCGGATCTGTAACCAAATAAATAGGCATTGGCCATGAAAGGATCCACATAGTAATCTGCCACATCAATTTTTTCTATGGCAGGATGAGGACTCAGGTTAAGGATGTCAGTCATCATCGTTCTTGCGAGTTCTAAATGAGAATCGACTGGTTTAAACTCACCATGAGCTCCCAAGGCTTTTTGCCATGGAACAACAATTTTTTCTTCGTAATTACTCTGATTAATTGCTTTAGGTTGATCGGAAAAATTCGGTTCACCGTTAGACTTTTTCACAATCGAATAGATGTAAATATATGGGCCAGTTTCGACATCAAAAGAGAAGTTGTTATTAATGACATCAACCAAACCACTATAAGATGTACCACCGGTAAAAAAATCTGAATCAGAACCTTTCGTATAATATGACTGATAACACCCATATGTGCCATCTGAGAAACAAGGAATACCCCCATTTCCAACGTACATAATTAATACCTGTTTACGGCCAATATCATTATTACGGAAAAGCTCAGCGGCAGTTTCCAGCCCACCTAAAAAATCTCGAGCGCCCATATCACTTTCAACATTGAAGCTAGGGAAAATCTCCTCTCGCATATTAATCCAACCGTCAGCACCAAAAAATTGTTCAGGATTAATGGAGGTAAAAGGCAGATCTACTCGAGTAACACCTGGGTAAATATTGCCCTTTCTCTCAGTCTTTGCCCCAAAACTTATGACAGCAATGCGATGATAATCATTGGGGCATAATGTTAAATAATCATATCCGAGAAAACCTACGATCCAATTCGGCACTGAGAACCTTGCCCCTTCAGGATCAAGTTCAATCATATCTTCAGCCTGGTCTAGTAGGAAAATAATATCCAAAGGTACACAATCACCCAGATTCGGAAGATCAGGCTCCTTTGCGAAAACCATCTCTGCTTTTCCAAAGAAAAGTAGAGTAACAAAAGTGATTAATAATAATGTAAATATACCCCGAATATGATGAATGGTCACTTTCCTGCCCTTAATGAATAGATAAATGGAAATAATGCGAAACATTACCAGATGATGAAAAACTAGAAAAATTATAACACTACAACTAGAAGGTTTTACCTATGAGAAAATGAATAAATGTTCAGAATTCATGTTAATCGTTATTGTACTCTATCTTTTTTACAATGACAAATGATCACAGGCAAAAGTCTTTCAAAGCCCCAAAAAACTGTACCAATCATAAGGTGTGCGTCTCATAGACATCGGTTTAATTTCTGAATCCCCACATCATCCAAATAGGACTGTGCGCGATGGTACTCTTTGGATGGATCAAATGATCGCTCCACATCTTACCAATATGATGTTTTGTCGGACAATTGATACCGTTTTTTAATGGGAGTAGTCCCAAGCGATCCACGTACTCTGAACCAATTGTAAAAATGCTTCCATTCTGCCATTTTCAGCGATAAGTGCGGATCATTCAGGTTCTCCGTTGCATATAATTCAATCAACATTGTTTATTGAACTCGCTCAACCTTTCCATTCAACTGGGGATTCCCTGAAGGGTAAGGGCGAAACTTGATTCCCCAATTGAATAATCGTGTCAAGGTCCCAAAAACTGTACCAATCATAAGTAGACATTTTTAGTTACCAGCCGCCATCGCATATTCATAGGGTGTTAGATTTCCCAGGGCCTCATGCGGCCGTTGGCCGTTATACATCATCATCCATTCTTCTGTTAGTTCTTGTGCCTCCTCAACAGGAGAAATCCATATCCCAGCCCTCCAGAATGCAAGAGGGTTAGATAAGAAACAAAGATGATGATTCGGTTATTGTTGAGAGTCACCTAATTCACCTTTTATGATCTGGGAACACATACTTATAGGGCATGTAAGACCCGAAGATAGCCAAATTAATTGGGATATTAACTTGATATACTTTGCCGCCTGTTTTGGTATACTCATTGTAATTGGTATGGACGCATAGAGGGATATTATGCTGGGGAAGTTAGCTATAGATACTTAAGACTCACTTGGTCAGTGCTCCAATCGGTGAGGTTTGCCTAGGCATGAAATTTTTCGTAATCGTCAAATATCGATAAATGCACGACCTACCTTTTCTCCTAGCAACCAATAGGTATTGAGGATGCTTTTATTCAAGTAAAAATAAGACTACGATGTGACACCAATGTATTGTTGATATTAAAACCACGAGGGTGCAGGCGACCGGTTTTGCACCGTAAGGCATAAGAATAATCACAATACACTGAGGAAGATGGGATAACAGATAACATTAAGTATCAGAATAAGACCTCGCGCTCGCTATCGAAATGAATCTAAAACCAGGAAAGGAGGAAAATATGAATGCTAATGGTGTAGCCCCAAAGCCAGGTCAAGCCGAAAAAAATAGTGAAGGCACACCGTCCGCTGTTATATCTGACACCAACAAACAAGGGGAGAGCAATACTACCGGCAATAGCACCAACGTCTTACATACAAAATTAAACAAAACCGACTTCGAAACAGAAAATGGTAATGTAATTTTCAACTTGAATGAGCATGGTGAAGTGAAAAGCATCCTCTTCGATCTCGGATATGAGGTTGTCATACATAGTAACACGGGTACCATGGAACATCCTTCCGAATTGGATATGTCGATTATTAGAACATGGATCAACATCCTCCTGCTTGGTGACTTCGAACAGGGCTTGTTAGAGGGTGATATAATTGTCAACAATGCCCACATCCCTGGCAGCACCAAACCTGCAGGATATCGCTTAAACCCAGATGGTAACATCGATCAAGTCTTTTGTTATTACAAAGACGTATTCAGCTTCCAGCCGTTAAAAGACAAATACGGCAAATACCGTGCTCCATGGGGATGTCAACACGAATTGAGAGCCATCGCAGCATTTATGTTTTTCACCAGCAGCAATACCCGCCTGATATCGGTTGGTGATAACTTCCGAGCTTGGTGCACTGCTGTGCTGCACACGCTGCAATTGGATGCCAAATTCTGGCCGGTTGTTCGGAGCCTGAAAACCTCCGAAATTATTGCCGATAAAAAGGCATACAACGAGGAGTACAAACCTCTACGTGCTGCCATGAAAGCTGCCGAGGAAGAAGGTCCCAAGGCTGCCGCGAAGTTGGCGGCTCAGGTTGCGGAAACCCTCAATGACATGGATGTCGTCTGTATTGACGGCAATACGGTCAAAGGATCCGATATCGACTGGCTGAACGGGAAGGCTAACTTTTCCCAACCCAGTGGCGTGCTGAGTCGTACGGTGAAAGCTGACGACCCCGCTATCGTTCAGACTATCAAAAATCTGAATGAGCGCGGCTACGGCCTCCGGATTATGTATATTAAGCCGGAAGCCATCAAGTAGTTTAGAACTGGGTGGGCAGGGGATTGCTCCCCTGCCTCACCCCCTTGAGGTACTTATCTCGTATAGGTACCTTAAGGGAGTGAATCTTTACACTCTCGCAACATCCAGTGACACTCGCTTCGCGGAGGATATTTGCCTTCGGCGGGTAACTTGTAACATGTCAGTTGTCTTATGACAGAATGTAAACTGGCTCGTGGTTGGTGTAAACTGGCCTATAGGGGGCGTAAGGGGAACCTATAGGGGGCGTGTCCTATGAGGGACAAAGAACTGCGTGTATAAACACTGGTAGGCGGGAGATAAAACGTCTACAGTGATATAGAGAAAGGAATATGAATGAAGGCAAAGCATATTCAAGGACCATTGCTCAAGAAATGTTGATCGAAAATACAAACTAAATCGCAGTAATATAAAGCATCTGGTTGTTTGAGTTGACGAACTTATATGGTTTCGTCATATACGCCAACACCAGATGAAAATATGTGACAAGATGATTGTTTTTAAGTTATATGATCATGCCTTCCTTGAGGGAAGAATTTACGGCCATAAGACCTGAATCAAAGAAAGCAAGGGTCATCATCTCTATTTACCAGTTCAACGAACTCTTTTCCTGACAAATACCAGCCCTCAATGGCTGCCCATTCGGGCTTCCGGTTCGACCAATATCGCCAATGACTCGATCAGAACCTCTTTTGAAGGCATTCAGAGAGTTTGCGCCACTGAATATATGCAGTCTAGGCGTTAGATGAGCCTGACAACCCTTTTTTGGGACCTTGACAGGGAGATAAACACCACTCAATGACCCGGAAAGGCCTCAAAAATGGCCGTAGCGGCAAATAAATCGTGTCAAGGTTATAATCAAAACAATAGGACAAATTTTCTATTTTTAATGGTATACTATAGGCATGGCACCAAAAAAGAGCGAAGAAATTCTATCAATTGCACTGAAAGTATACCGCGAAAGTCTTGAAAACGAGAAGACTATTCAACAACTGTGCGATGAATACGGTATCGGGCGAGCTACTTATTACAAGTATGCCAAAACCAACAACGAACTGTTCGAGGCGCTTGACGAATTTGACAAAGAGCAAAAGCGGTTGCTGTACACTGAAATGAGAACCGCCAAACTCAAAGCCCTCAAAATACTTACTCAAGAGATTCTTTCTCCTTTGCTTTCCGCAGGCGGCAGGCTGTATGTCCTGCGTGAACTTGAAAAGTACATGGAAGAAATCGAGAACGAACTCAATATCGTTGGTGAAGAAGATCTGGCAGCACAGATCCTGCGAACATTGCCGCCGCTGGAGTATGGTAGGAACGTCCTCGAACCGCCTGATCCAAGAGACAGGTACAGCACAGGCGAACTCATCGTCTTTGAAGATGAGGAAGACGAGTGAGACAAACCTTGCACAAACCGTAGACAAACGTGCGACAAACCATAGACAAAAGCCCTGTTTATGTCTATGGCTTTCTCACATATTTCCCATCTTTCTTGACCTTTCATGCTAGAAACTAAGTATTTATACTTAAAAAAGAGCCCAAAATTAAGTAATTTTGCTTAACAAAAGTCCCTGGATGTACAAATTGGCAAGGGGGTAGGGGGGGTCTGTACACTTTGTGCCAAAATATCATGGAAAAAGGTAGCAATTTTCCGATCGCAGTGTGAGATAACCACCCTGGCCAGGTCATCTGCGCCACATATATAACCTCTGAGAACTCGAAAACCAGCGAAAATTCAGGGCCAAGCTTAGAAGGATGACACCAGACCACATATCATGCAATGGTTGGCCTCAGGAATTCCTTTGCTTACTGATAATGATTCTCTAAAGAAAATGACTTCATTCCTACGTAGGAATTCGTATCACTTCAAAAGGCCCTCCTCAATATCCTCCAGGAAGGCCCAATAACAATAGCTCAACCCCTTTCGCTCCTGATTGTAGATACGCATCTTTCACTAAAAGCCATGGCATGAGGCAATCCACCACATTTAGCATAGTCCTTGTGGATTACGCATATAGGTTACGGCAGCCAGAATCCCAGGAAATCTCGTATATGTCCAGCATCCTCATGAGGATGGACCTTCGCCCCATTATGCCATTAAGCTGTTGGCATCATTTACTCGTTTATTTTATATATGTGAAATTGATTTGTAGTCCATTCCCACGTGGGAATGGGATTGCTTAGGGAGGCCGTTCTCGCTATCCTCCAGGAAGGCCCAATAACAATTGCGCAAATAACTCATACAGCGATAGTAGTCCTGAAAGAAACGCCCGAACATAAGCGCATCACAGATACCAATCGGCTTATACGATCCCTTCTCAATCACAAATATAGGTACCTGCGCATATGGTCCCTAAGTATCCCTTATAGGCTCATATAGGCAAGGGTGGTCACCAGCTCCTATATGCTAAGAGGTTGTTATCGTCTTTATTCTCCCAACGACCTGTTGATGAACATAACTCCTCAATCCATCAAGGGGTCAAGTCAATCAACCATAACAGCTGCCATGCAGTGAATGCAGCTATACCCACCATATCGCGACTCCTGTAATTGAAACCTTGTTTGTTAAAGTGTCTTTGCCCCTCAACAATATCAATCTATGATCATTGTTATAGCCTTTGACTTTGACTTTGGTTTTCTCTTTAATGAATCCTTTGCCCCATAGCTATATCAATCTATGTACATTGTCAGAGCCTTTGACTTTGGTTTTCTATTTAAGGAAACCCCTTAACTCGTTAATTAAATGATCATTGTTGATGTTTTAATCAACTTGGAGAGTTTAATCTTTTCCACGCCGCGAAGGTTTGTGATATTGAGCTCAAACTCGATCCGGTCAGTAGCATCGGTGAACATTCTCCTTCCGCTCTCGTCGCCTCTCCGCTCCGCTGGGCGACTCGGTGCTCAGGATACCGCTCCTTCGGTGCTGCGCTACCTTCGTCGCTTATCATGTGAATAAGAGACTTCTGTCATCACGTACTCATACCGTAGTAGCGCTCAACTCGCGAAGTGTCTTTTAAATCATCGCATTTAAAAAAAATTTGTCAATTACCATTAATGACACCCCTGTCAATAGTGACAGGTTTACCCTTTCTTTTGCTATGTGGTCTAATAGTGATGTGAAAAATTGTGTGTAAGCTGATTTATGCGGACCTTGGTATAAATCGCCCTTCATTTGACAGACATTGCTGCTGATAGCATCTCCCACTCTTACAGAAGTACTCAAACGTGAAAAGGTTGTTTCCAGGATAACAGGACGGTATCTTAGTACCTGTGAGCCTTCGAAAAGACCTCAAAAAGGGCGAAATATGGCATTTCTGCGTGATTTGGATTTGGGGGGTGTATAATCCTGTGCCTCACAAACACACCCCCCCCCGTGTTATTCCCTCGCACTGCCAAAATCCAATTACATGCTATTACCAATCATTCAAGTGCCCAGGCAGGCATCCCCTGACCAGATAAGCGACATTATTTACGCTCATACATATCTTCATCTCCCTCAAGCATCCTGCACTTTCATCTTCTCCACTGACCTAAAAAAAAGATGTCTCTGGCATCCTATTGAGCTGCCGGTCATGTTGGTGCTTTCCAAGCGTACCCACACTGGGGGCTGATTCCTCGGTAGCCCATCACTGACTCCCGGCCCCTGTAAAAATCAACTACCACTTTTCTGCCTGTCAATGATAGTATAAAAGGGTGACAATTGCTTGAGTATCCATCCCCATCCATATACCCACACCCAGCCCTTCGAATGGAGGAGTGTATGCCTGTTCAGTCCAAGCATGAAACCCAATTTTTCGATGCCCTTCGCGATATCTTCGTTGGTGCCAAAGTAGAGGGTGATTCTGGTTATGTCAACCTGATGCGCATCAAATCACGCTACTACGAAAACGGTGTCTTCCCCCAGCTCAAACAAGATATCGATCAGGCACTGGAGCCATTTCCCACTTTTCGTGAAGAATTATTCGACAAGCTATATACCTTCTTCCAGCGTTATTTCAGCGAGAGCGGTTCCATTTACTTCCGCTATACTGCCTTGCATCACAACATATACGAAAAGGTCTACACCGACGACCGCGACGTGATCCTCTTCTGGAAAACCCACATGCTATATTATGTGAAAACCGACCGCATCTTCAATAGCATGAAAGTCGAAGTGGATGGCGCCAATTTCTTTTTTGATGCCGCCAATATGGTACTGAAAAAAGCCAACGAAAAGCGCGATGTCATCTTCAGTTACCGCAATCGCCAAACCGATGGCACCCTCGTTTTCGATGTCACCTACTCCGAACGCGGACGTACCACCCGTGAAGATGACATCCTCAAAGCCCTAAAAAAAGAAGGCTGCCAGGTAAGTGATGAAACCCTCAACAAAGCCTTTCGCGTGTTTGAAAAACAAAGTGAAGTCGACTACTTTATCAACAAAGATGCCCGTTCTTTCCTACGCGAACAATTTGAATTATGGATGTACCAGTACCTTTTTGCCGGGCAGAATGTATGGAGCAGCGACAGACTGGCACAGCTGCAAGCGCTTAAGTCAATTGCCCTCAAGGTCATTGATTTCATCAGCCAGTTTGAGGATGAACTGGTGAAGATCTGGAACAAACCCAAATTCGTGCGCAACAGCCACTATGTCATCACTCTTGATAAATTGATGGGCAGCGATGTCCTTCAAAAATTATTGGCCCATGCCAATTTCCCGCAACAGCTGCAAGAATGGCACGACCTTGGCATGCTGCCAGGGGACTTCACCCCTGCCATGCTGATGGAAACCGATCTAACCGGAGCATTGCTGTATCAGCAGTATCAGCATTTGCCATTTGACACGAAGTATTTCCCAGACCTCGAACTCAATATTCTCGCCTTGTTCGATGACCTCGACACCGCCCTCGATGGCTGGCTCGTACACAGTGAAAATTACCAGGCTTTGATAAGCTTACTTCCTAAATATAATAATAAAGTCGACGTTGTTTATATTGACCCACCATATAATACAGACTCGTCAGAGATCCTATATGCAAACAATTATAAAGATTCCACATGGCTGACCCTGATTGAGAATCGTCTCTCTCTAACCAAACACTTATTATCTAAAAAAGGGGTCTTGTGTGCAACTATTGATGATTTCGAACTTTCTGAGCTTCGATCATTATTAGATTCAATTATTCCTGATGGCCACTTTCTTGGAACAATATCTATTCGGAACAATCCCGCAGGCAGATCAACAGCCAAAGGCTTCTCAATTTCTCACGAGTATGCACTTTTCGTATCTAAATCAAACTCACCCGAAATAGGCAGACTAGAAAGGACTGAGAAACAAATTGCACGATATGGTGAGATCGATGAAAATGGCAAGTTTGAGTGGGTAAATTTCCGAAAACATGGTGGAGCAAACGCAAGAAGAATCGCTAGGCCAAAGCTTTTTTACCCATTTTTTGTATCAAAGAATGCATGGCGAATCCCAAGTATGAATTGGAACGAATCTAGCAAAGAATGGGAAGCAAACGAATCGCCTTCTGAAGGAGAAATAATCCTCCACCCATTGGCTTCCAATGGTGAAGAGAGAACTTGGAAATGGGGTCATGAAACTGTATTAAGTAACACTGGTGAAATCCAAGTTCGGCAGGACAACCAGGGAAAATTAGGTGTCTATATGAAATCCCGATTGAAGAGTAGTGGCATGCTACCAACGACATTTTGGGATAAAGCGAAATATTCTGCATCGGATTATGGTACCAACCTCCTTACTAAAATGTTTGGAAGAGGTCAAACATTCTCATTTCCGAAGTCTGTCTATGCTGTTGAAGACTGTTTACGAGTAGCAAATTTATCGCGTTATGACATAAGCCTTGATTTTTTCGCAGGTTCTGGCACCACTGCCCATGCTGTCATGAACCTCAATCGCGAAGATGGCGGCTCCCGCAAATACATCATGGTCGAAATGGGTGACCATTTCCACACCGTAATCATTCCCCGCGTCAAAAAGGTGGCTTATTCTGACTCCTGGAAGAATGGCAAAGCCAACGGTGGCACAGGCATGAGCCACTTTGTAAAATATTACTCCCTTGAGCAATACGAAGAGGTTTTACAGAAAGCCCATTATGTCGACGCAGATCTCTTCAACAATCCCTACGAAGACCCCTACCACGCCTATGTCTTCCTCCGCGATCTCAAACTCCTCCATGCTGTCGAAATTGATCCTGCAGAAAATAAAGTGCATTTTCATACTGAGCGATTGTATACTGATATCGACCTGGCAGAAACACTCTCTCACCGTCGCGGCAAGTGGATCAAACGCATCACCGCTGAATATGTCGAATTCCAGGATGGCGAACGCATGAGCCTCACTGATCCCGACTGGCAGGCCATCAAACCCCTCATATGGTGGCAATGAAATGACCCGAATTTATTTACAGGACATGCTGGAAAATCTGCCCCAGGGTTACTTGCCTCCTTCCTGGGGAGGTTTCGATTTGTCCTCCTTCTCGCCTGGAAAACAATTGTGGGATTACCAGCAGCTTGCCTTGCAGAACGCCTTGCTTGCCCTTAGCAAGTATTATCGCACGCCTGGTCAATCTACCGATGAACAGAAACAATCCTACCTGCGGTGGTACCAGGACTTTGGCCTCGAATCCAACCTCGACATCCCCCTCGATCGCTCATCTGCTGCCAAACGTAAACTCGCCAATCTACTTGAAATTTACTACACCGTGGAAGATGATAAATTACCCTACTGGCAATTTATCAACCGCATGTGCTTCTGGATGGCAACTGGTTCTGGAAAGACTCTCGTTATTGTCAAACTAATCGAATTGCTGCAAATCTTAATCGCCCGCGGTGAAATCCCTCCGCACGAGATCCTCATACTTGCCCATCGTGATGATCTTCTCGAACAGCTGCGTGCCCATGTCGCCGAATTCAATGCCGCAGGGCGTCTCTTCATCCGTCTCCACGAGTTGCGTGATTATGCTGAAATTAAACATAACACCCCCTCACTATTGAGTGGGCAGGAACTGACCGTTTTCTATTATCGCTCCGACAACCTCAGTGACGAGCGCAAAGAAAAGATCATCGATTTTCGCAGTTACGACAACCACGGCAACTGGTACATACTCCTCGATGAAGCCCACAAAGGCGACAAAGAAGATTCCAAGCGTCAGCATATCTATTCCATCATGTCGCGCAATGGATTCTTGTTCAATTTTTCTGCCACCTTCACCGACTCCCGTGACATCATCACCACGGTAGCCAATTTCAACCTGAGCGAATTTATCCGCAAAGGACATGGCAAACACCTCACAATATTAAAACAAGAAGTTCGCGCCTTTCGCAAAGGCGATGACTATACGGATGAAGAAAAACAAAAAATCGTTCTCAAGGCACTGATCATGCTCGCCTATGTCCGCCGCTTTGAAGCACGGGTCCGCCAGGAACAGGCAGATCTATATCATCGGCCATTGATGATGACACTTGTTAATTCCGTAAATACCGAAGACGCCGATCTCAAACTCTTTTTCCGCGAGTTAGTGCGTATTGGAAAAGGTGAAATTGATCCTCCCATCTGGTCCAGTGCCAAATCCGAACTACTCACCGAGTTGCGTGAACGCCCCGAATTCATATTCGAAAAAGATCTCACTTTGCAGGTAGACGAACCCTTACTGGCTGAACTAACCCAGGCTGATATCCTGCATGATGTCTTCAATACTTCCTCCCCTGGAGAAATTGAAATCCTTGTTCGCCCCTCCGATCGCAATGAGATCGCCCTGAAACTAAAGACCGCGGGCAGCCCCTTTGCCCTCATTCGTATTGGCGATATCAGTGATTGGATGAAACAGGAGCTCGCAGGTTATGAATTAAATCGCCAATTCACCGATGAAAATTACTTCACCCGCCTCAATCTGCCAGATTCTGAGATCAACATACTCCTGGGTTCCCGCAGTTTCTACGAAGGATGGGATTCCAACCGCCCCAACATCATCACCTATATCAATATCGGCACCGCCAAAGACGCCAAAAAATTCATTCTACAATCAGTGGGCAGAGGCGTCCGCATTGAACCAATCAGGCATCAACGCAAACGACTGCGAGAACTTGCTGCCAGTGGTGTTCTGAATGATGAATACCAGCAGCTGTTTGACCGCATAAAATCCAACATTCAACCATTGGAAAGTGTCTTCATCTTTGGCACCAACAGGGAAGCGCTGAACCTGGTCATCTCTGAATTGGACCAGGAAAGTCAACAAACTGGTTTACAGGAAATACCACTGGCTTTGAATGAGGAAGCCATCCAGGGCAAATCAATTTTGATCCCGGTATATCAGCAATGTGATACCCCCTTATACAAAGAACGAGACCTGGCGAAATTCTCCTTATCCCCGTCCAATCTGGATGTATTGCAGCGCTACATGGAATATGTTGATGATGATCGGGTACTGTTCGCCCTTCACAATGTGATGCCTGAACAGGTTTCTGCTCTCCGCGCCAGCCTGTTAAGCCCTGACAATACTTATCGAACCGACAATGCGCGCTCTTACAAGAATGTGTCTGTGTTACTCAAACAAGTCTCTGGATATTTCAGTTTATGGAACAAAACTCTGGCGGGTTTTAAACCTTTGGAAGAAGAGATCAACCATTTTCGTCACATCAAAGTCGCCATCGAACACCTCGGCGATCTCGAGAGGCGGATCCATTCGGTGATCGAAACTGTTGCATTAATCAAAGACGCAAGGACCAGGTATGATGCAGGGCAACTTTCCTTCGATGATTTTCTCAGTCAAGTCGGTGATCTGAGTCGGCAGCAAACCGAAAGCTATTTTGCCGACAATACTTTGTTGGAAATCAAACGGATTGCCAACCACTACTTTATTCCAGTTTTATTGTCTGAAAATGAAAAAATAAAATTCATCCGAAGTGTCATACATGTGAGAAGTGAGGTCATTTTCCTGCGCGCGCTGGAAGAATATCTGCGCCGTGAAGACCACCATTTTAAAAACTTTGATTGGTGGTTGTTCAGCCGTGTTGACGAAACCATGGACAATATCGCCATCCCATATTATTACCCGGTTGAAAACAGAATAGCCAACTTCAAACCCGACTTTGTTTTTTGGCTCCAAAAAGGCAATCGCTATCACATCATATTCATTGATCCCAAAGGAACCGGTCGCACCGAATACGAACACAAAGTCGATGGCTATCGTGCCTTATTTGAGGAGGATGGCCAACCAAAGATCATCAATTACCATGGATTTGATGTTAGCGTTCATTTATGGCTCCATACAGCCGATCGAGAATTCCTTGCCAGTGGCTACAAAAGATATTGGTTTGATGATATGCACAAAGTGCTCGAGTCTCTATAAGAGCTGTCGATTGACAGGCATCTAAAAACAACCTGTCTCACTGATGCCACAGGTTAGATAAGGAGTTGTTTCTCCTCAAAAAAGCTTGTTATTTTTCATTTACCGCCCATAACAATAGGTATCCACAATCTGCCCATCGGCATTACGCAGGGTCGCGCAATCCCCGCCATTATTCCAGATCGCTGAACTCGTGTGCCGGAAGTTGAACCCACAGGTCTCCGGGTGATATTCATTGGTGTAGATCTGGCAGATCTGCCCCGGCTCCATCACAAATGCCGGAAAGCGGAAGGTCTTTCCGCTTTCGTCCGATAGCCGCCAGTTATACAGATCCACCGCCACTGACCCTTTGTTCTCGATCCGCACAAACTCATCCGGTTCCTGTCGACTTACCACACCATCATAGAAAATGTAGGTGATTTTGATATCTGCAGCTGCCTGTTCCCACATCCCGACCCCGTCTTCTTTGGCCCTGGCCTCTGCCTTCTCAAAGGTCACCGCACAAGCCGTATCGGGTGGAAACCGCACTGCTGTTGCCAAACCGATCGCCACCAGCTCATGGTTCACGAACACATTCCCCGAGATCACATAGCGTAGCAAGCGGTCAAATACATCTGTTTCCGACTGGTCCTTCATCATCCTGATCACCGTGCCCACCGGCAGCAGGGCACGGTTGGCTGCCGTCGCTTGTGGCCCGAAATGCTGGGCAGGTTCCGGCGTATCCATGCCAATATAGCGCACCTTGTAGACCGCACTATTCATGCGCACCTCGATTGTATCGCCATCAATAATGCGCGTGACTGTGGCGGTTTCCCACTGGTTATTCGGCAGGCAATCGCCCACATCGCCGCCCATCAAGGTCGGTGTAGGGGTAAAAGTTCTGGTTCGTGTGGCAGTGGCCGTAAAGGTCCGGGTGGGAGTGGCTGTCCGGGTAAACGTAGGGGTTCTGGTCGGTGTACTCGTTCTCGAGGGCGTCAAAGTAATGGTTGCTGTCTCGGTGATCGTCGGTGTATAGGTGTTCGTAGCCGTGTTGCTTGGGGTGAGTGTCGCCGTCGCCGGCATCGTTCTGCTGGCGGTAGCGGTTACCGTGAATGTGCTTGTGGCGGTTCTTGTGAGTGTACTAGTGTTCGTAATCGTCGGCTGTACGGTGTCTGTCGCAGCCGCAGCAGTTTCCGCCGCTTCAGCATATGCCCACTCTGTTTGTTTTGCCTTAAACCCTGGCGTCTCAGAGTAGACCACAAAGCCCAGGCAACACGAAAAACACAGCGCCAGGAGCACCCCCACCGCAATCAGAATCCATTTTGCAGGTTTCCCAATCTTCATGACACACTCTCATTTGAGACAGGAAGGATATAATAAATTCATTGTACCCGACATCTCTCCATTGGCAAACCTTAACACCCCATATACCCACATATAGAGACAGCCTGTAGCTGTCTGCCCCCGGGAATTACATGGGCGGAGAAATCGGTAACTTAAAAGGTGATGTCTCACGTAACGAAATTTCTTTGGGGCTTTCTATGTTGAGTGCTGTCGTTGTAATTGTGACTGGCAAACCCGACCTGGATTTCAGACCTGGGCCAAAAAAATGAGCGCGAAACAAGAGGGCAAGGATTGGGAATCATTCTAGCGCTCAGATTTTTTTACTATAAAAGCGTTCCTTTCACTGCTATCCTAGAAGAACAAACAGAAAGGAGAAACACATGCTAGTAACACAATAGCAACTCAGAATTGACCTGCATAATAGACATCTTTTTTTTGGTCCTGCTGAACAAAGAAAGCCAGGTATTGGCCGAAAAGTATCTGGGCAACGAAAAGTCAGCCAGTGGGTCAAAGAAAATGTACAGTATGAATGCATAGCCGTGATCGAGGCGATGAGAACCTGGATCTACCCATATGATCAATTGGAGAATATCCTGCAATAGATTTTCCTAGTGCCTGCGAAGAAGGTCAAAGCCATTGCCAGTACAGCCGTTAAAACAGATCGCATAGAAGCAGAGGTGTTGGCAACATTGGCACGTCTGAATTACTTACCCAGAACCTATGAGGCGTCACCAGAACTAATGATTGAAGCTTTTCGAACCATTCCTCTCGAAATCCCGGTTAGTTGATCACCTCCCAGTCGATATCTTGGGATAATTAAGGAAATACACAGATCTGATAATAGATCATGTTGATGAAGGCAGCTTTTCTTTCGACCATTACGCCACAAAGACACTGCTTTAATCCATGATAAATTGCTGTTCATAATTATAGTTGTGTGACATTTTCAACGCTCTCTTTGTTCCATATTGGGTTTTTGCCTTGCTGATAATATAATCACTTGGCTACCTCAATCAATCTAAAATATTGGGATTGTGAAGATCGCCCAATGTAATCTCCCGCCAAGCCAGTTTTCATGTATAATTTCACTCATGTTGTTAGTGAACTCAAAAATTATTGAGTTGTCATTCACCATTATTTTGGGAGGAAATTATGAAAAAAAATTTATTTATAATTGCTTGTCTGTCAATTATCATAATGGCATGTGGTCTATTTTCCGCAAAACTGCCTGAACGTAATGGCGTGTATTTCCAGCCTCGTCGAGGTGAATATCAACAATTAATGCGGTTCACAGGTAAACCGGAAAGTGGTGATTTCTTAAAAATATTTGATACTGATGAGAAACCAGACTTTCTTTTTTGGGAACCCTATATCAACATCAATTTAATTCGATTATCAAATATTCAGTCAAGGGTTGAGTATGATTTTTCATACTCAACATCCAAAAATAATACAATAAAAGTATCCATTAACGAGAGTTTGCCAACTGGATATTATTGTTTCGTTCAAGGTGATTCTTTAGAAGCCCCCACAATGCTTAAACATTGGTGTTTTTCAATAGGTATGGTAGATCAAAGATCAAAATTAGAAGATGATTTGCAATTACAGCTTAACACCCATGATATGGGGGTATTTATAATTGATAATAAGAATTTTGTTGAACTGTATCCTGATCTTATTGATGATATATTTAACAGGAAGGATTTTTTCAGTCTGCCAACAAGTTACCCGGTCGTTTCAGTCAGATCAGAAAGCATCAATCCTGACCAATTTTCTCTTTATCACTTAAGGCCAGCAATTGGTATCAGTTATTCCATTTTCAGCGAAGGCGAAATAACTTCTGTTAATACTAGTTGTAGCGCACACGCAGTCGGAATCGAACCAGGCGATACAATTATTAGTGTCAATGGATTCAACACCACATCGGATGATATTCGTCATACGATCGCTGTTTTAGCAGAACACCTATCCTTTACTAGAACGACTGATTTGCAAGTTGCCAGAAAGGCAATGATTTTTGATGTATCTTTGATTGCTGATTGCTATGCATTAGACAAAGTTCCATTCACCTCAGGAATCAAGAGCAATTACTATATTTTTTATCCTACCTCGCCACTACAACAGGGAGGGCTGTATTGTTACTCAGATAACAAGTCTAGTGGATATTGTTTTTCTGTATCGCCTTAGAAATCTAGCCGAAAAGTTCGCAAAATTCAGAATGACAAAGTAAACCTGGCGCATAACATTGCACAAGGAGTGACGAATACTTGGTAAAAATTCTGACCAACTGGGTCTATTCGAGGCAGACAATCAGTATCTGGACTTTGTAGGAGAAGACAGCTTCTATAATTTCCTGGCTAAGTAAGGCGGAATAATATTCAAGGATGATGATTTTATTGAGTTTTACTGCCTAGACAATGGAAAGCCAAGCTACCTCCTAGCCGACTGGTCAATTCGTTATTATTGCAAACATACGATGAAGTCTCAGACGAAGAAGCATCATCTCGAGCAGATTATGATCTACGCTGGAAAGTGGCCTCAGGGATCCAAGTAGAGGAGCGTCCATTTGCCAAAAGCACGCTACAAAAGTTCCGTGCTCAGCTGATCTTGAAAGAGAAGATACAGGCCATGTTTATCTTGAGCCTGGAGGTAGCGTAGCAATCGACCTTGAAAAATCGGCGGATGAAGGTGGTTCTAGATACCAGATATATACTTGGACGGCGAGCTGTGAAGGATACCTATAAACTTTTAGGAGATGAATCCAGTATTTATGTCGAGAGCTGGCTAAATTTGAGAGGCAAACGTTACCTGCTGGCGGTCGAAGAAATCGAACAGGTGCCATCAGTGGGGGCTGAAACACTGCCACATCCTACTCACCGTCCCCCGCGGAAGCACCACCGAAAAGTGCGAACAGGTCCTCTCTGTCTGGTATCGTGATCAACTGCGCAACACTGCCCCGCTGCTTGTTGATTAGTGGGGACTATTAATAATCGTGCAGGAAACACAATTGCGTGTCTGCAGGATTAAAGGCCCACTAGAACCGGTAAAATTCACAACACGCCAGCATCTTGCTAAACCCCGAACTCGCCAAAAAAACGCCGGAATCCCTTGAACACATCCTCGTCCATGAGATGTTACACCTGCGCGAACCTACCCACACCAATACCTTCGTCAGTCTGATTAACCGCTACATGCTCCACTGGCGCCCGCCCCGCAACGATCTCAACCACAGTCCCCTCTGGCATGTCGAGTGGGGGTATTGAACACACCTCTTTTCTATAAGGGTCAAGAACCTTTTCCACGCAGCAAATCGGACAAAAGTCTATATAAGCAGGGCGTTAGCCCTGGCTTCAAACCGAAGTGTTTGTTGCTAAGTGAGCTGTCAAGGTCCTTTTTTTGTGCAACCGCATCGTAGCAAATCAGGCAGTTCATTTGCACTGATAATGATAGGACGGAATTCCGCCAAGCGCCTCATAGGGGCGAATGGGATTGTATTCTTCTAACCAATCATCAGTGATGCTGCGCACCTACTCCAGGGAATCAAACAAATGGGCATCCATGAAAATCGCATACACACTTTCAGACACGTAAAATCGTGGCCAACTTAACATCCTAGGAAGCTGCCTCTAACGAGCCCATTCACCTTTGATCCCGTCATTGGCGACCCGAAATACATCATTATGTGTACAATCTCAGTATAATAAAACCATCCAGTACATCAATCGAAGGAGTTATGATGGAAAAATGGGTTCGATATTTACTCATAGCAGCCTTGTTACTGATTCTCACCCTGGCCTTCTTGTTCGTGCCGATCAGCGATTATCTCGATTTTCTGACAGGTTGGGATTCAACGTTTGCTATTCTCTCGTTCATCACCACCGTAATATTCGGAATCATAGGACTGCAAAACAGGAGGAAGCAACAAGAAGAAGATGGTGGGAGCAGTCAAACGATAACAAAAAGCCCCATTCACGGTAATAACTATGGCCCTGGCGCCTCCCATATAGAACAAACACTCGTCAATCCAGACCCATTGGTTATACAGGCAAAAGAAGACCAAGCAGCACGGTTGGACTACCTAAAACAGCTCAACAAATTCTGCCAGAATTTATTGCTGGTGCCGTTGGGGGAAGAAGATACCGCTGGTGCTAGCGTGCACCTAGATGATGTCTACATTGACCTCAACACCAGCACACCGCTGCCGCAGAGGAAGAGCCCAAAGACCAGGAACACCTTGGAACATGAGTTGATCAGTTTTGAGCCCCAAAAAACTTATTCCGCCCTGCAGGTAGTACAGCGCAATGAAAAACTGGTCATCCTGGGTGATCCCGGTTCCGGTAAAAGCACCTTTGCCAAACGGCTGTTGGGCTTGATTATTGCTACTGAGATCAACGGTAAGGACCTCCACACAGGTTTACCTCCAGGCTTGCTGCCGGTATTCGTCAACCTGCGCGACCTGGTACCGCGCCTTCAGAAGATGAAACTCCTAGACGACACCGAACTGCTCAGCCGGCAGCTGGCCGAAGTGATCGTGCAGCAAGCAGAGCATGATACCAGCCATATCCACCAAACGCCATCTTTTATCAGAGGCATGCGCGCCGCCCTCAAAGGCGGACACTGTTACCTGGTGCTGGACGGCTTTGACGAGGTGCCCCAGAAAATGCGCGCACTGGTGCGTGAATCCGTGGCTGGTTTGATGCGCTGCTACCATATCCAGCGCCTGCTGGTGACCTGCCGTATTCGTTCTTACGAAGGCGATGCCATTTTGGAAGCATTCCCCGCCCACACACTGGCATTACTCACCGATGAGCAGATCCGCAAATTCTGTTTTGACTGGTACAAACGCCAAAGCGAGATTGGACGCGTGGAAATCCAGGCCTATGAAGGCAAAGCCAAAGACCTGGCAGACAATGCCATCCAGGACGAAAAGCTGAAAGAGCTGGCCGAAAACCCCATGCTGCTGACCAGCATGGCCATCGTACATCAGCGTGATACCAAACTGCCGCGGGAACGGGTCAAATTATTAAAAGAGGTTGTCGGGATTTTGCTGCTGCGGTGGCAACAACATCATGGTAACCAGCACCTCAGCGATCCACTTAAAGCATTTCTCAAAGATGAAGACCTCGTTTGGCGCAGTATTGAACACCTGGCCTTTAAAGCCCATCGGGCGGGGCAGGGCGTCAAAGAAGCTGCCGACCTGCCACGTAAATACGCCCGCGATATTCTGGAAGAACACTACCTGCCATCTGCCGGGTTAGCAGAAGAATTCCTCGATTACATCGATCAGCGTAGCGGCATTCTTACCGGCCGCGGCGGCGAGATCAGCAAGCCGGGTTCCTACGCCTTCCCGCACCGCACCTTCCAGGAATATCTGGCGGGCTGCCACCTGGCCAGCGCCCAGGACCCTTATGAAATGGTCGACCAGTTCCGTGATATTGCTGCCGAAGGAGATTTCTGGGATGTAGCTGCTTTGATGGCGTATGAGGAGCTGAAACACAACCGCCCCTCTCTTGCCTTGCGTTTTTTGGCGTATGAGTTGCGTAAAGAATGTGACCTGGACAGCAGCAGCGGTCACAGGATGGTGATGTGGTCGGGACAGATGGCAAGCCTGTTCGGGCGAGAAGTGCTGGAGCGATCAGATAAGCGCGGCGTTGCTTACCTGCAAGCCCTGCAGCCAGACCTGCGCATCGCCGCCCAGAGCAGCCTGTTGAATCCGGTGGAACGGGCAGAAGCAGCCAATACGCTGGACCAGCTGGGCTGGGAACCAGAAGACCTGTATCAATTCATCGAGATCCCCAGAGATGATAAGTACGCAACTTTCTGGCTAGGCAAGTACGCGGTTACCAATGTTCAATATCAGCGATTTCTTACAGAAGCCAATTTTAGCGACCATGCATTATGGTGCCATTTCCCGGATTATGATCCCGATGGCATATTGCTGGGTGACACTGGTCAAAGTGGCTGGCAATGGCTGCAAGAATCGCTTGAGAAAAGTGGGCAAACCATTGTTTACCCACGCTATTGGAACAACGTGTTGTTTGGAAACTCAAGGCGATGCTCTCCCGTGGTGGGCATCAACTGGTATGAAGCTAATGCCTACTGCCGTTGGCTTCAGCGAGCGTGGAACACGCTTGAAGAAGCAGAGGCCAGAAAAGGATGGCAACCACAACTAGTTCGGTTGCCGCTGGAAAAAGAATGGAAGCTGGCCGCTGGCGAGATTGGTAACGACCGTTTTCCTTGGGATGGTGAAAATAAACAGACCGACCTTTCTAGAATCCTCCACTGTGCCAATACCTATGAATCTGGTATTGGCAAAACCACGCCGGTGTGGATGTACCCACAGGGTAGCAGCCACCCGTTTGGTTTCTTTGATATGGCCGGCAATGTGTGGGAATGGCAGTTGAATAGATACACTAACGACGATAAAAACCCCGACCATGCGGTCCGGGGTGGGTCCTTCATTGAAAATCAGGACAACGCGCACTGCACCTACCGTCACAGTAGGAATCGAGGCGGCAGGGATAACGACTGTGGTTTCCGGGTATGTCTATCCCCAATTCGTTCCGTATTATGAAACTCTGATCTCTTGCGGAGGCTTTGCTTTAACTCTTTGATCTCTGACTTTTTTAAGGTGATGTATTCTCTGTGTTTTGACACTGAAGAAAAACAAAAAGACGTTAGTAACAACTGGGCAGCCCGCATTGCTACCATCTTCCTACGAAGAAGAAAATAAACAGGCGTGTCATTAACCAGTTCCCTATGTCACGAACCATCCGCCCAGTAAATAAAGGGGGCCATTTAGCGATAAAATACCCCTTTTTCAGGGGCTAAATTTGACAGAATTTGACAGAAGTTTGACAGCTACCGGGAAAAAATTCATGGAAACAATAGGATTTATAGACGAAAATACCCCCATATGTGTGGGCAAACGCACTCGGTAACACCATATGTAGGGTATGGAATTCACTAGGCGGAACTTCGAATCAGGTGGTTGGGGGTTCGAATCCCTCCGGGGGCGCCTTATATGTGGCGGTATGATGCTTGTTGACCCCCATATCTGGGTGGGAAACTCGCTATCAGGCCCATTCTTGCTCTTTTTCGTGGGTAATCGTGTGCAGTTTGTCTGCGCCTTCCTGCAGCCCGGGCAAACTGACCGCCACCGGTGATATCAGTTCATCCATCAGCTGGGCGGCTTATCTATGGTCCAATAAAGCCACACTTTTTACGGTTTCGATAATTTCGCCTATTTCTCAAATACCATAGGTTTTAATTGACATAGAGGCTACCCTTTTGGGTCAGCCTCTATGTTCTAATACCAGGTTAACTCAGCCGAGGTTCTCAAAGGCAAGAATGTGCCACATGTGCGGGCCGTGCAGGGGTTTGCTGATGATATCGAGTTTGCCGTTGCCGGTCAGGTCTGCCAGTTGTCCGTCATGGATACCGGCGCCTTGATCAACAATATGTCGTGCAAAGACGCCTTCGCCCAGGTTTTCATACAACAGGATCCATGGGTCACGGCGGCGGTAGCCGCGTGTTTCACGCTGGGCAATGCCGATCTCGCCACACAGGATGTCGGGCAGGCCGTTGCCGGTGAAATCTGCCGTCAACAGGGTGTGTGCGTCTAACAAACCGTCATCGAGGGTGTGTTCGACCCACAGGTCGTTGATATCTTCGCCGGGTTTGAACCAGCCCAGACGACCGCCCTGGGTCTTGCCATAGATGACGGGATCACCTTCCGACACGATGATCTCCACCACGCCGTCGCCGTCGACATCGGCCAGGGCGATCTTGTTGGTGATATAGCCGTTGGTGAATTTGTGCGACTGCCACACGCCGTCGACCTGTTTGAACCACCAGTTGCCCATGACGATCTCGTTCAGCCCGTCGCCGTCGATGTCGCCGATGCCAAGCCCTTCGTCAGGCTGCATCTTGGGAAACTCTCCGGCGGGGTCTTCCAGCGCTTCTGAAAAACCAGTGCCCACGGTGATGAAGTCCCAGGGCTGGTCGGGGTTCTTTTTGGGAAACTCCATCAAATACAGTTCAGTGATATTGGGTTCCGGGCGGAGCTGATTTGAAGTGATCAGCACCGGGGTGCCGGTGTTGAGGGCGTCGCCCACCAGGGTGTCATGCACATGGCCGGTCTTGTCATAGCTATAGATGGTATGGCACTTCCATGGCTGGTCAGGCACGCCGGGATTTTCCCACCACCACAGGACGATCTGTTTGCCGCCGCCGACGATGACATCCAGATAGCCGT
>Ga0334885_1000505_pt1 | contig 67112 bp, 62 predicted proteins | sample GraSluR1_MG_8_FD_207233 | JGI IMG/M metagenome (GOLD analysis project Ga0334885, IMG submission 207233) | Sludge microbial communities from methane-producing bioreactor in Wageningen University, Netherlands - Granular Sludge_31_05-R1 | ecosystem: Engineered > Bioreactor > Anaerobic >...
CAATCGATTCGTGCCCGACCGGAAGTCTCTTTCTCATCTCTATATATGAGTCTATGTCGTTGTCCACTCCAAGTTCTGCAAGAGCCTTGCCTGCGGCCTCTATGTCTAGAGGTTTGCCGTGATAAGAAACATCACCTTCCATGAAGGATACGCCCTTTCCCATGACCGTTCTGCAGATAATAGCTACCGGCCGTGGACCATCGAACGCCCCGGAAAGAGCGTCGGTCAATTCCTCGAAATTGTGTCCGTCGACTTCTATGACATTCCAGCCGTCGGCGAGATAGTTTGCTTTGATATCCACATACATTATCTCGCTCGCCTTTCCAGATATCTGGGCATCGTTGTAGTCGATGACAACAACGAGGTTGTTAAGGTCGTATTTAGCCGCCGTTCTTCTAGCCTCTGCGACTTGCCCTTTTGCCTGTTCGGCATCGCTCATCGAGACAAAGACTCTGAAGTCCTTACCTGTAAGCTTTGAAGCAAGTGCCATTCCAACACCGGCAGAGAGTCCCTGTCCGAGGTTTCCGGTAGTCCATTCGACACCGGGAATACCTCTTGTTATATGACCTTCATATATCGAACCTGCGTGTCTGAAGCCCGCGATCGCTTCATCGATATCCAGAAACCCCAGCCTTCCCAGGGCAGCATATACTCCCGGTGATGTGTGACCGTGACTTACAATAACCCTGTCCCTTAGAGAGTTGTAAGGATCATCGGGATTGATACGGGCTTGGCTGTATATAGACAAGAAGATGTCTATCGATGACATGGAACCACCCGGATGTCCGGAATTTGCCACAGTAGTCATTTTTACTATATCGCCCCTGCAAACCTTCGCCAGTCTTTCTAACTCATTGAGATCTCTCCCGGAGAGCCCTCCAGACATTTCTTCACCTCCATATCTTTTCAGTCATCTATCGAAATATCTTCGTCTCTGTTTTTTATGAGCATTTCTGCATTTGCATCCTGTATTATCGATCTCTGGCTCATTCGGAAACTGTCAAACGGTACCTTCAGCATCTGGCCATCGTCGGCGACCAGCGTGATCACCTTCAGAAAAATATTGACCGTGAGGACTTTGCAGGTCTTTCCTTCATAATCCACGATGGACCCTTCGTCCGGAATATCCATAAGCTCCTGTTCGTAAAGCTCCTGTTCGTAAGATAGACAGCACAACAGTCGGCCACAGCGCCCCGATATCTTGGCAGGATTTATGAGTAATTGCTGTTTCTTGGCATGTTTTAGAGTAATGCTCTCAAACTGGCGCAAGAATCTGGCGCAGCAGGCCGTCATGCCGCACAGACCGAGACTACCCGTCATCTTGACTTCGTCTCTTATACCGACCTGTCGCAGTTCTATTCGTGTCCTGAAGGTTCTGGCCAGGTCTTTGACGAGTTCTCTGAAGTCTACCCGGCTGTCGGCACCGAAGTAGAAGACTATCCTCGATCTGTCGAACATATACCTCGCTTCAAGAAGCCTCATTGGAAGGCTGTGCTTCTCTACAAACTCCTGACAAGTGGCCATCGCCGATGTGGCCTCTTCTTTGTTTTTCTGATAGGTTGCCCAATCCTCATCTGTCATCTGCCGGACTATAGGTTTCAGCTCTTCGCCGATTTCGTCAATTCTCATCTCGACGGGACCGAAACTGACCTTTCCAACATCGAGTCCAAATTCGCTCATCGCCAGCACAAAATCACCGGGTTTGAGCAAAGCCTCGCTCGAGGTATATTCATGGAGCTTCCCTACGGGATGAAACTCGACTCCATAAACCGTTCCAAATATCTCTGGCATCTATTTACCTCCATTTCTTTCTCTAAAACTTCTCCTGAGTGCATAGGCGGCTCTGAAGAATACGAGTGTGGAGTTTAGAGAGCCTGTTCTCTGCCTCAAAAATCTGTCACACCAGAGAAAATCCTCGCCTGTCTCAGGACTGGCCTTATAGTTCATGAGCCATTCTATCAGATCAATATTGCATATCCTGTTCCATGAGGAAGTCCCGGTTATAAGAATAAGATCTCGCAGCATACTCCTTACGACCGCAACCAGCTCCCTGCTACGTTCAAAACCAGTAGTTCCGCCAAAGAGCTGATTAGTCTTTCTTAAGACCGAGAAGAAGTCGCGGTTCTCTATGAACGATTTCGCGATCTTTAGATAGATGATTCTTCTCTTTAGCACTATAAAGGGTTCTAGCCCTTCGAGTTCTTGGTCGATCCTCAACTTCTCCAGACTAGCACTGTCTATCTCACCCGCGAACTGCTCTAATTCGCCAAGATCGCAGTCCTGCCGAAGGAAGTGATTCAGCACATCAAAGTTTTCCAGGGCGCTGGCGTATATGTACGGTACTCTTCCACGATACTTCAGTTTTAGATTCTCGAGAGCCGAATCCGGGATCTCGACATTGAACTGAGTAGATCTGCTCCGCACGGTCGGCAGAAGCGAGTTCCATGAAGTCGTTGTCATGATTATAGACGCGAATCTTGGCGGTTCTTCAAGGATTTTGAGGAGAGCATTTGAGGCTTCGATTGTCATTCTCTCACACTGAAGAATGAGCAGATACTTCCTTTGACCCTCTGAAGGTCTGTGGAGAAAGTGAGCCTCGATCTCTCTTATTGCCTCAATACCAATGTTTCCCTTTATGGGTTCGATAAGCAGAAAGTCCTCCAGGACTCTCTTTTCTCTCCAGCCTGAGTCAGAGTGTATTAGGCTCATAGAGACGGCTCTAAGAAAATCGCTGTCTCGACCGGTTAATGTAATACTACTGCCCGAGGCTCTCGCAAGGAGTCGGGAAAGTCTCTCATTAACATCTCTATTAAGCAGGTCCATGTTTTAATTATAACAACGAACGGTAGAATTAGTCCGGGGGTATTATATATGGAACGAACTCTTGCTTATTTGAAACCAAATGCAATTCAAAGAACCCTCGTCGGGGAGATAATCTCGATGATCGAGGCAAAAGGTCTGAAGATAGTGGCCATGAAACTCCTTTTGATGGGCAGAGACCAGGCTGAAGAGCTTTATAGAGAACACAGGGGCAAAGACTTTTTCGAGGGGCTTATGAAGTTCGTTGTTTCTGGTCCGGTCGTCCTGATGGTCCTTGAAGGAGATAACGCCGTAAGACGTCTTCGACAGCTCACCGGAAGTACAGATCCGCAGGAAGCTGCTCCTGGAACTATAAGGGGAAGGTTTGGTGTTACAGCAAGGCGGAATCTGATTCACGCTTCCGACAGCGTTGAGAGCGCCGCCAGAGAAATCGGCATCTTCTTCAAGAAGGAAGAGCTGATCGACTACACCCGTCATATCGAAGGAGAGTTCTGATGGTTATCGTTCAGCTCAGGAGCGGGAAAGAAGGAAAGATACTCAACGGCTATCCCTGGGTCTTCAGGGATGAATTGAAGTCGATTCAGGGGGATACCGGCGAGTCTGGCGAAGCCAACGTCTTTTCAAGCGATTACGGCTTTCTGGGACGAGGGTATTACAATCCCTACTCAAACAGAGCAGTTATGGTTCTTACAAATGGAGATGAAAAACTTGGTAAAGAGCTCTTCAAGAAGAGGATAATCAGGGCTCTCGAGAAAAGGGAGAGACTTTATCTTGAGCCATTTTACAGACTTGTCCACGGTGAAGGTGACAGACTGCCAGGATTGGTAGTCGATAGATATGGCGACGTTCTTGTCGTTCAATTCAGGAATCGGGTTGTGCAAGAGTTCAAAGATGTTTTCGTCGATGTATTCAAAGAGGTCCTGTCACCGACCGGAATATTTGAGAGAAGCGACTTTGAGATGGGAGTCGACGATCAGATCGAAAGGAACACCGGAATTCTATATGGAAGCATTCCGGAAGAAATGGAAGTCCTGGAGAATGGGCTGCGTTTCAGAGCTGACGTCCGCAGAGGGCAGAAGACAGGATTCTTTTTTGATCAGCGTGAATCCAGGAGTTTCTGTAGATCTATTACCGCGAAACTCTCTTTGAAGAGAGGTCTCGATCTCTTCAGTTTCAGCGGAGCCTTCGCTTTGAATATGGCGATCTCTGGTGCGGAAGTGATCTGCGTCGATAAATCTGCAGAGGATCTTGAACTGGCAAGGACAAATTTCGAAATGAATGGGCTCGATAACAGAGTCCAGTTAGTTCAGAATGATGTTTTTGACTATCTAGGCGGGTTTGAAATGAAGGATCAATTTGATATAGTTGTTTTGGATCCACCATCTCTGGTAAAGCATCGCAGGGAGATTCCCAACGGTATAAGCTTCTTCAAGAGACTAGTAACTGGATCTCTTCCGATAATAAGGGATGGAGGAGTGCTCGGAATCTGTACTTGCGCTTACAACATAAGTATCGATCATCTTGTGGAGGTTGTCAGGAGATCGACGGAACGATCTGGGATCACACTTTCCCATCTCGCAGTCACTTTGCAGTCTGCTGATCATCCCTGGCTGATGCAGGTTCCGGAAAGCCTTTACCTGAAATGCCTTTGGTGTTTTGTTGAAAAGGAGTGACATGCTTGCCGGGATTCTGGACGCATATTCTATATGGAAGCGATGTTCTTCAAACGGTCGGACTCGATCTCGATGGTAAAGGCAGGGATTATTTCAACCTTGGCTGTCTTTTTACCGATCCCTGTAGATACTGTTCGAAGGAGACTCCCGAGTTTCTGCTTTGGCGGCTATCTCACACTTTAAAATGTGGCAGCTTCGCGGATGCGTTGTGCAGAGAGCTTGAAGGTTTTTCCAGATTCTATGTCATTGGAGTATTCACGCACTACTATCTTGACGCGATAGCCAACTGCTATATTGTCGCTAGGGCAGGAAACAGCTATAAGCGCGAACAGCTTGAGATAGCAATCGATAAGACGATCCTGAGGCAGCGGACTGGGTCTGATATTCTCCGACTAGAGCCGGGTGCAGAGTTACCGGACGGATCAACTACGGAAATTGAAGAGGCTTTTGCGAGTATAGCACGTGGAGTATATGGCCTGGAAGGAGTATCCTTTTCCAGAGCTCTCAACAACATGAACTCGACCTTCCAGATGTTCTACCGGAAAAAGGGGATGTTGCTCTTCCTCAGGAAGATCTTTCTCAAAAACGAACGTCCTGAAAAGGCGTACTTTACGGACACCCATATAGATCCTCTGAACCACGAGACCAGACCTTGGTTTCACAGTATTGCAGGCTGGGAGAGCAAAGAAACCTTTGAAAGACTGTACGAGAGGGCAATCGAGGAATTAGGCGAGTTTCTTGCCGCGTATCTTGACGGTCGGAAGGACTGGAGTTTGCCAGCGCTTTCGTTGACCACCGGACTGCCCTTGATGGAAACGCTATGAAAAAATGCTAAGAAGGGGGGTAGCCACAGTTACGCAACTTCTTGTCTGTGGTGGATGACATGAAAGTACTCGGAATTATACTTGCAGGTGGAAGAGGTGAGTACTTGGGACCATTGACTCAGGTTAGGACCAGTGCGGCCTTACCTGTCTTTGGGAAGTACCGATCCATAGATTTCACGTTGAGCAACATGATGAACGCAGGGATTTCGAAAGTTGGGATTATCACGCAGTACAGTCCCCGAAGTTTGATGGATCATATCGGATCTGGAAAAGAGTGGGATCTTGACAGAAAACAGGGCGGACTATTCATACTGCAGCCTTACTACTCGCCCTACAATCCGTCAATCGGATACAAAGGCACTGCCGATGCGATTTTTCAGAATATCAACATTCTCAGGAGAGGAAACGAAGACTACGTATTGATTGGCTCGGGAGACCATATCTTCAAGACTGATCTGACCCAGATATTCAAATACCACGTCGATACTGGATCGGACATCACCGTTCTCACCGGAAGCAATATGAGCGAATGTACTTCGGGTTCTTCTTCGTACGTTAAGTGTAGTCAGGGTAGGATAATCGACTGGAGGGAAGGAGAGGACGAAGAAGTTGATAGAAGCGAATTCAACCATTCTGCTCTGGGTCTGTATTTCATGAACAAGTTCCTGCTCAGAGAACTTCTCTACTCTACCGTGCCCAACGGGCAGAACGAATTGGTGAAGGGGGTTATGATACCCAATCTTTCATCCATGAATGTTAGAGAGTATCAGTACAACGGCTACTGGAGAGATATAAAGCGAAGCAAGTACTGCTACTACAAGACAAATATGGACATACTCAATCCAGATATTCGGAGAGAACTCTTCTACGAAAACGGAAGAGTATCCACAAAGCTTAAGGACCTTCCACCACCAAAGATTACCGGGACGGCATACATAAGCGACTCGGTTATTGCCGACGGCTGTGTCATCGGAGGAAAACTGCAGGGATCAGTCCTTTTCAGAGACACAAAGGTAATGGCAGGGGCCAATGTAAAGAACTCAGTGCTACTGGAAGGCTGCATGGTCGAAGAAGGAGCGTATATCGAGAACGTGATTCTTGACAAGTATTGCATTGTCAGATCTGGCAGGAGTTTTGTCGGAGAGTCCGCCGAACCTACAGTAATAGAAAAGCACGGTGTAATATGAGCAGCGAGGTGATAATATGGCGAAGAAAATAGTTGCTCTTGTCCTTGCGGGAGGCCAGGGAACAAGATTGGGACTTCTTACAGACGAGCTTGCAAAACCAGCTGTACCTTTTGGAGGAAAGTACAGGATAATAGATTTCGCTCTCAGCAACTGCGTGAACTCGGGAATATACGCCGTTGGAGTCCTTACACAGTACAGACCTCACGCTCTATCTCGTCACATTGGAATAGGAAGGCCCTGGGATCTAGACAGAAAGGATGGGGGCGTAGTCGTACTGCCGCCGTTTATTGCAATGGATAACTCGAACTGGTACAAAGGAACGGCCAATGCAGTCTATCAGAATATCGACTTCGTCGACTCCTATGATCCAGAAGTTGTAGTAATTCTCTCGGGTGATCATATCTACTCCATGGATTACAATGAAATGATAGACTACCACCTCTCGAAAGGCGCCGATGGAACGGTTGCATGTATGAGGGTCCCAGTTTCGGAAGCTTACAGATTTGGAATGATGATCACCGATTTCGACAACAGGATAACGGACTTCCAGGAGAAGCCCCAGAAGCCGAGATCTGATCTGGCTTCTCTGGGAATCTATGTCTTCAACTGGAAATTTCTGAAGGAACGTCTTATTGAAGACGAGAGCGAAGCCGAAAGCGAAAACGATTTCGGTAAGAACGTCTTACCAAGAATAGTTGAGAAGGAGTACGGCAGTCTTTACGCCTTCGTATTTGAGGGTTACTGGCGCGATGTGGGCACACTTGAATCTCTTTGGGAGTCTAATATAGAACTCACCAGGCCGATTCCTCCCCTCAACCTTCATGATCCATCCTGGAGATTCTATACCCAGACTGAAGAATATCTGCCAGCTTACGTGGGGACCAGTTCTCATGTGAGAAACTCTTTAATAAATGAAGGCGCGGAAATCTACGGTCGCGTTGAAAGCTCTGTTGTCTTTCAAGGAGTACATATCGGCGAAGGGTCTGTCGTAAGGAACTCCGTAATAATGACTAACACAAAGATAGGAAGAAACGTTACAATCGACAGGGCCATAGTGGGGGAGAATTCATTTATCAGCGATGACTGCGTCGTTGGATATGGAGAAGAGGTTCCTCACGAAAGCCAGCCGCATATCTACAACTCTGGCCTCACAGTCGTGGGGTCTGATGCCGTGCTTCCTTCGGGCATCAAGATTGGAAGAAACTCCGCGATCGGCAATTTTGTGAGAGAAAGAGATTTCTCTGGAGATGTTCCCGGTGGAAAAACGGTTTTGTCGCACTAAAAGTGGTATGCTCTCGTTCGGATTGCTGATAGCTTTGATGTTTGTTGCATCGTCGATATTTTTCACTCTATCGCCTTTGAGTACGGCAGTCTCGGGTTTCAAACTTTGCTCAAGGTATTTTAGATTGGCGCTTACAGTCAAGTCGATCTATATGTCGAATTTCTGTGAGGATACTTTCAATGGTTTCTGTATAGAAACAAGCTCAAGAAGTGTCTTCAAAAACAGAACAGAAATCGAGATCATACATTACCATATAACTGAAGGAAGTCTTGTTTTTGATTTCGAAAAGGTAGGTACCATCACCATAACTTCGTAGAGGAGGTTCAATATGAGAAAGACATTGCTCATCGCACTTCTAGTTATTCTGTCGGTTTTCGTGTTCGCGCAGAGGCTGACCATTCTTCACATCAACGACACACACGGCCACATTTGGCCCGAAGGTGAATTCGGCGGGTTAGCAGCGGTTGCGACGCTTGTTGATCAAATCCGTCTGGAGAATCCTAATACTCTCTTCCTGCACGCGGGAGATATCAACACCGGAGTTCCGGAATCGGACCTTCAGGATGCCCTTCCCGATATTGTGGCGCTCAACCTCATGAGACTCGATGCAGTAGTTCTTGGTAATCACGAATTTGACAACGATGCCGATGTTCTCGCAAAGCAAATGGATATAGCTACATTCCCGTTCCTGAGCGCAAACATCTATAAGGACGGATTACCTGCCTTTACCGAATACATAATAAAAGAAGTCGGAGGTATCAAGGTAGGTATTATCGGTTTTACAGCGGAAGAGACCCTCATACTCGAGTATCTTTATGCTCAGCACTACGAATGGATGGACGTTATTGAAATCGCAAAGAAGCTCGTCCCAGAAGTGAGGGAGCAGGCCGACATCGTGATCGCTTTGACCCATATGGGAAGCAACAGAGTACAGCTTGGTGCCAATTCATGGGAACTCGCTGCAGCTGTTGACGGCATAGATGTGATTGTTGACGGCCACAGCCACACTTTCTATGAAAGACCTGAAGTCATAAACGAAACACTAATTGTATCTGCCGGAGAGTGGGCGAAGTATCTCGGCAGACTGGATTTGGATATCGTTGACGGAACGATCACTTTCGTTTCCTTCAGAACGATAAAGGTCTCTAATGAAATCGAGCCAGACTTCGCCGTGGCAACGGTTCTTGACTACTTCAAGAAAGCCGGCGGGGAAAAACTGAATGTTGTAGTTGGAGAAACTGAGATACTGCTTGAAGGTTCCAGAGCCGTAGTTAGAAGTCAGGATACCAACCTTGGCTACTTGATTTGCGATTCCATGATCTGGAAGACCGGAGCTGATCTTGCGATAACAAACTCAGGCGGAATTAGAGCTTCTATAGCGGCCGGTCCGATAACGTACCGCGATATTTTGACGGTTCTCCCGTTTGGAAATACTGTCTTCGTTATTGAAATGACCGGAGCAGACCTGATGAAGGTTCTGGAGTTCACCGCAACGATTTCGGCCGGACAGGGTGCCAACCCTCAGGTCGGAGGATTAACTTATACAATCGATAGCGGTGCGATTAGGGATGTTATGGTGAACGGTGTGGCAATAGATCTTGACAGGGTCTATAGAGTCGCGACAAACAACTACATGGCGGCTGGTGGCGACGGATACGCATCTCTGGCGGTACACGAAGGCTACGATACAGGATTCGTTCTTGCCGACGTACTGGTGGAATTCGTGAGAGAGCTGAGCCCGATCACTTCATATCAAGATAGCGGCAGAATCAACAGAGTAAAGTAACATTACGATTTCTTAGTAATTCAACATTGTACTATAATAGGAGCGGAGATATCCGCTCCTAGTTTTTTCGGGAGAATTCTTCGTGAGTTATTACGAAACTTGAATCAAAAGGCAAATACGTTTTGTATCCGAATACCTACAAAATAAGTCTGTCACGTACACGGTTGAGAGGTGATAAGTCAATGAAGTTGCCAACCTTCAGAGGGGGCGTGCATCCACCGGAGAGAAAGGAGCTGTCTCAAAACGCATCACTAACAGTCCTTCCACTTCCGGAAACTGTTTATGTATTTCTTGCTAATCATGCGGGAATCCCGGCGAAACCGGTCGTGAAGACCGGTGATAAGGTCAAGACCGGCCAGCTTATTGCAGAGTCTGGAGGTTTCATTTCGGCACATCTGCATTCCCCGGTTACCGGCGAGGTCAGGGAGATAGCCAAATACTATCATCCGACGCTTTCAAAGCCTGAAGATGCTATCGTAATTCAAAGAACGTCCGAAGATGACTGGGAGCTTCTGGGCGGTACGGGCTCTTGCGATGATTTTTCTTCACGCGAGATCGTCGATCGGATTCAGAGGGCCGGCATCGTGGGTCTGGGCGGCGCGATGTTTCCCACAAACGTCAAGCTTTCTCCACCAGCGGAGAAGAAGATCGATCTGCTAGTTATCAACGGGGCGGAGTGCGAGCCTTATCTGACTATCGACTACCGCTATATGCTCGAGAGAAGCGAAGGCATTATCGAAGGCACGAGAGCAATAATGAAGGCACTTGGGGTAAGCAGAGCGATAATCGGTATCGAAGATAATAAGCCTGAAGCGATTTCAAAGATGAAGGTCGCTTCGAACGGAAGCAACATCGTCGTCAAAGCGCTTAAGACAAAGTATCCACAGGGAGCGGAAAAGCAGCTTATCTACGCCCTGGAGAAGCGAGTAGTGCCTTCGGGCGGACTACCTCTTGATGTCGGTGTGGTCGTGGACAATGTTGGAACGGCTTACGCAGTCTACGAAGCTCTTGAAGCCGGCAGACCTCTCGTTGAGAGGGGAGTCACGCTTACAGGAGAGGGGCTGAAGAACCCGATGAACGTCGTGGCGAGGATCGGGACTATGACTCAGGAACTAATAGAGTTCGCGGGCGGAATGTTAGAAGGTGTTGACAGAGTGGTTTTCGGTGGTCCGATGATGGGAGTTACGATACCTAAGCTTGACGTGCCTATTGTGAAAGGCACTTCCGGCGTGACGGTAATGAAGGAGACGGCTCCACTCGAGGAGTTCCCGTGTATTAGATGCGGGAGATGTACTTTCGTCTGTCCTATGAATCTCCAACCCTTCCTTCTGAATCTCTACGGATCGAACCGTCTCTATGATAAGGCTGTCGAAAACGGCCTGATGGATTGCATAGAATGTGGAAGCTGTTCGTATGGTTGTCCGGCGAATATCGAGCTTGTGAAGAACTTTAAATTACATAAAAAGATCTACAGAAGTCTGAAAGGGGGCGCCCGAAAATGAAGTTGACTATGAAAGCGGCACCTCACTTGAGAAACGGTGACACTGTAAGAAAGGTCATGCTGGATGTACTGATAGCTCTCACTCCAGTGGCTGTGTGGGCTGTGGTAGCGTTTGGTCTAAAGGCGCTTGCGCTCATAGTAATCTGCACTGTAGGCGCCGAAGCTCTGGACTTTGTAATTATGCGCTTTCTGAGAAATAGGAAGAGTTTCCGTCCAGATCTCAGCGGTGCGGTAACCGGTCTGTTGCTGGCCTTGAATCTGTCGGTGGCTGTTGAGTTGTGGCAGGCTCTTGTGGGAGTGGTAGTGGCCGTCGCTATAGCCAAAGCGGTCTTTGGGGGACTGGGCAAAAACTTCTTCAACCCAGCGTTGATTGGACGGGTTTTCCTCCTTATATCATTTCCCGTTCAGATGACTACCTGGTTCCGGCCCTTCGATATGCAGACGAGCGCCACCCCTCTTGCTCTGCTAAAAGAGGGAGCGCCCAGGGTATTTTCCCTCCAGGAGATGCTTCTGGGTACAATTCCCGGTTCGCTTGGAGAAGTAAGCGCTCTGCTCCTCGTTCTCGGCTTCGGCTGGCTTCTAATAAGAGGTAGAGTCTCACCAATAATACCTGTAACTTATATAGGTACTGTAGCAATATTCGCTGCGATTTTCAACGGCTTTAATCCCTCATTCGGCTCTCCCATATATCACATTCTCGGCGGAGGTTTGATGCTCGGAGCTCTGTTCATGGCAACGGATATGGTTACTAGTCCAATGTCGTTGAAGGGGCACATAATATTCGGAATCGGTTGTGGTGCTATAACAATGATCATAAGACTCTTTGGTGGATATCCGGAAGGCGTGTCTTTTGCCATACTCGTCATGAACGCCTTCGTGCCTTTGATTGATATGTTCGCAAAGCCAAAGATTTTCGGGAAGGTGAAATCTCATGCGTGAATACTTGAAGACCGGTATTACTCTGATGATAATCACCGTCATCGCAGCCCTGTTACTATCGGTTGTCTATTCGATTGTCAGGGAACCGATTGCCAATGCGGAGCTTGGGGCGAAACTGAAGGCTATTCGCGATGTGCTGGAAGACCCTTCGACGCGGAGACCACTCGTCCAGGATGGCAAGATTCCGCAGACCGCCGTAGAACTAGCCACATTCGAATGGTCCCCGGAAGCTATTGATTTTGGGGAGGGAAAGGTCTATGTGTCCGATGATGGCCGGAGTAAGGTCGAGAGTCCAGCTTACAAATTTGTGGCCGATGATGGGCGAAATATCTATATAGTCATAGGAAGCTCTGTTGGGTATGGTGGCGATGTGAAGACAATGGCTGCCTTTGTCGTTACGGAAAGCGGTCCTGAACTAAACGGTATAAGGGTTCTCGAGTACTCGCAGGAGACGCCTGGCCTCGGAGCAAACATAGCCAGTATAGATATTCAGAATAGGTTCTTTCCAGTTGCTACCGAAGGTCTTAACAAGGGTCTGAAGGTGAATCAGGATGCCAACGTCACTCCAACCGGAGACGAAATCGCCTTAAGGAGAGAAGTTGACGGGATAATAACTGTGAGCGATGTAATGACAGGTGCAACAATCACTCCAAGAGCTGTCGCGTTCTCAATCAACGCCATGTACCAGTTCTTGAAGAAGGCAGGTGCTAACTAATGTCCGAATCTAAACTCAAGTTGCTCTCCAATGGTCTCTTCAAGCAGAATCCAGCATTCATACAGGTGCTTGGAATGTGTCCCACGCTCGCCACAACGACGAGTGCCGAAAACGGCCTTGGAATGGGGCTAGCTACAACGGCCGTCCTTGCGATGTCCAATATCACCATCTCAGTTGTCAGGAAATTCATTCCCGATAAGATAAGGATCCCGTCGTATATAGTCATAATTGCTTCATTTGTTACTATGATCGATATGCTAATGCACGGTTTTGTTTACGATCTCTGGAAAACTCTGGGTCTCTTCATACCGTTGATAGTTGTCAATTGCATTATTCTCGGTCGGGCCGAAGCCTTTGCCTCCAAGAACGGAGTAATTGACTCGCTTTTTGACGGACTTGGTATGGGATTAGGTTTTACAGGAGCACTTGTTCTTCTGGGTTCGGTCAGGGAGTTTCTCGGAAATGGCTCGGTCTTCGGGGTCCACCTGTCTGAAGTGAAGATGTTCGCCATGATTCTTCCTCCAGGAGCTTTCATAGCGCTGGGAATGCTTGCCGCACTCTTCAATTACATAGGTATAAGGCGCTCTAAGACATCAAAAGAGAGCAAGTGAGGAGGCTTGAATTATGACTACCAGATTAGTATTCATCTTTCTTTCTGCGATACTCGTCAACAACTTCGTCCTGTCAAGGTTTCTTGGTATCTGTCCCTTTCTGGGAGTCTCAAAAAAGGTCGATACGGCTGTTGGAATGAGCATTGCAGTGCTGTTTGTGATGATAATGGCTTCGATAATTACGTGGTTGCTCAATATTCTGCTGGTGAGTCTTGGCCTGCCCTTCCTGACAACAATAGTATTCATATTGATAATAGCCACGCTTGTTCAGTTCGTGGAAATAGTTCTCAAGAAGACCAGTCCGTCTCTGTACGAAGCGCTTGGGATTTTTTTACCATTGATAACGACTAACTGCGCGATTCTTGGTCTCGCCTTGCTTAACGTTCAGCAGAATTACTCTCTTCTGGAGACGATAGTCAACGCTGCCGGTGCCGGACTGGGCTTTGGTCTTGCTCTGATTCTCTTCTCGACGATAAGGGAAAGGATGGACATTTCCGATGTTCCCGAACCGTTCAAAGGCACGGCAAGTGCACTTATAACTGCTGGACTGCTATCAATGGCTTTTATGGGTTTCCAGGGACTCGTGAAACTGTGAGGTGATTTTCATGACAATCGTTTACTCAGTATTACTGATGGCAATTCTGGGAATTGGAGCGGGTGTTTTTCTTGCCTATGCTTCTGCGAAATTCGCTGTTAAGGAGGATCCAAGGACCAAACTCATAGAAGCTGCTCTTCCAGGCGTCAACTGCGGTGCCTGCGGTTATCCGGGTTGTCCGGCTTTCGCAAAGGCTGTTGCGGCGGGCTCGGTGTCTTTGGACGGGTGTCTTCCTGGAAAGAGATCGGGAGTTCCGGAGAAACTGAAGATAGTAGTTGAGGCCGACCCCGAGAAACTGATTTCTTTTTTTGAGGAGTCAGGCGAGGATGCACAGAAAGCTCTGGAGAAACTACTGGAAGCTGCCGGCGCCAAAGCCATTCCGGCCCCTGCCAGACCCACCAGGCCTTCACAGGAAGAGATAGACACTTTCAAGGCGAAGCTCAAGGACAATAATCGGGCGATGGTTATTTACTCGGTTCTACCAAACATCAACTGTGGTATCTGTGGCGCTCCCGGATGCGCTGCTTTTGCCCTGAAATTATCTGCAAAAGAAGATTCGGCAGACAAGTGCATACCGGGGAAGAGGCAGAATACTTCCCAGAAGGTCGAGAAGATATTCACCATTAGCGAGCCTGATATAGAGAAGATCCTTAACGAGACAGCCGGAGACATTGCAGAGATAAAAAAGAGACTCGAGGTGTAGTTTTGAAACGGATAGCCATATTGGGCTCGACCGGCTCGATTGGAACTCAAACACTGAGCGTATTGGAGAAGCTTGAAGGATTCGAAGTTGTGGCCATGAGTTGCGGCCACAATTTCTCTCTTTTCGAGGAGCAGATCTCGAAACTAAGGCCGCGCTTCGCAGCTTCTGTTGGAAGATGTGAAAGGCTGATCGATAAGTTCTCCGAAATCACTTTTTTCTCCGGTGAGTCCGGAATCGAAGAGATGCTCGAAGCATCGGAAGTCGATTACGCAGTAATCGCCGTCAGCGGGGCAACGGGTTTGAGATTCAGCTTGAAGGCGGCCGAAGTCGCGAAACGCATCTGCCTTGCGAACAAGGAGTCGCTCGTATGCGGCGGCGAACTCCTTATGAAGAGGTGTAAGGAAAAGAGCGTCGAGCTGATTCCAGTCGATTCTGAGCACAGCGGACTCTTTCAGCTTATCGAAGGCGGAATAAGACCGGAGAAGATATTTATAACGGCTTCTGGAGGCGCTCTAAGAGATAGGGAGATAAGCCAAATGCAGAACGCCTCTTTACGCGATGTCCTGAATCATCCCGTGTGGTCTATGGGAAGCAGGGTAACCATAGACAGTGCTTCTATGGTAAACAAGGGACTGGAGATAATCGAGGCGCACTATCTCTTTGGATATGAAGAGAGGGATATCGAAACGTATATCTGCAGAAACAGCTATATACACGCCGGAGTCTCTTTTGCCGACGGTATGGTCAAGCTCCACGTGGGAATACCAGATATGAGAGTGCCGATCGCGTACTCGCTGACGTATCCATACAGGGAGCGGATTCTTGACCATGAAGAAGTGACTTCGGTATCTCTGAAGCTGGAACCTATCAAAAGCGAAAGGTATCCAGCTCTGTGCCTTGCCCGCGCGATATGCGGAAGATTATCTGAACAGATAGCTTTTAATGCGGCAGACGAAATCGCGGTCGAGGCCTTTGCTCAGGAGAGGATTCGATTCGGCGACATTTATAATATAATCGAGAAGACGGTTAGCGCGTTTCGCGATCAAAAGCCCGTTGACTACAGTCAAATACTTGAGATCGATAGACTTGCCAGAAAACTGGCGAGAAAAGAGGTGCAAAAGTGTTATTGACGACCATATACTTTCTTCTAATTCTGACGGGAGTTGTTGTGGTACATGAAATCGGCCACTATCTCTTCCTGAAGCTCTTTCGGGTGAGAGTCCTTGAATTTGCAATAGGAATGGGGCCGAAAATCTGGTCAAAGAAAGGCAAAGAGACTACCTTCAGAATTAATGTCTTGCCAATCGGAGGCTATGTACGTCCCGCTGGAGAGGATCTCGACGCGGTAGACAACTCAGTTCCCGAAAGCGCCCAGATTCAGAATAAACCTGCCTGGCAGAGATTGATAATCTACTTCGCCGGTCCGGCCTTCTCCATAATACTGGGATTCATTATTCTCTCCCTTGTAGCCATAGTCTGGGGTTTTCAAGAGATAAAGATAGATAAGGTTGAACCAGGTTCGCCAGCAGCTATAGCAGATATCCGCCCGGGAGACAGAATTGTTTCGGTCAACGGCAGAACTCTGATTGATAATACGCGTTTGGGCGAGGCCATAAAGTCGGGTAATCCTCTGAATATCGTGATATCCAGAGATGGCGTCGAAATAGGCAAGACCTTTTCTCCTGCATTGCTGGCTCAGGAGGCCTTCATGATATTGAGAAAATCTGAGGGAAGCGTCGGCGAGAGACTGATCGCCATAAACGGAGGAAGCTTCAGAGGGGACTTCGTCGGCTACAGCAAGCTCCTATCTCCGGAAAGCTCTATAAGAATGGACTTTGCAGGCGGAGAGAGCCTTTCCGGTACCCTGGTCGCCTATTCACCGACCGAAGAGAGATACGCTATAGGTATTTATTACGCCAATTTCAAGCCCCTTATCACAAAGAACCACGGTGTCTTCAGGAACGGAGACGTTCTTCTATCGGTCGGAGATATCGAGACGAATACCAGTTACGATCTGACAATAATGAGTCAGCTTCTTTCGATTGGCCCCACGGATCTTCTTATACAGTATGCCGGAAGTGAAGTGTCATTCACCGGAAGCGGTTTTCCTGATGAGATACGAGTCCAAGTGGAAAGAAACGGAGTGCCGCTGGAGCTCACAGTAAGTAAATCGGAAGTGATAAGTCTGGTCAGCGAGGCTGGAGTCTTCGCCCAGGGCAGTGATTACTGGTATCCGGACAGCGTTTTCCAGGCAGCAGCTCTCGGTTTGCAGTGGGCGAACAGTATACTGGTCACCATGGTGAGAGTGGTGGGCAGTCTCTTTACCGGAAGGGCGAACCTAAACGAATTCACCGGTCCGATAGGGCTTGTAACGGTCGTCAACCAGGCGGTGAGCCTGGGATTGAGAATAGTAATCTTTCTTACCGGCTTCATCTCTCTTAACCTTGGCGTTGTAAACATGATCCCCTTTCCAGCTCTGGACGGAGGCAGAATCCTTCTGGCTCTTCTAGAGATTATTACCAGAAAGAGAATGGATCCGAAGATTGAAGGCCTTATAAACGTAATTGGCTTCATGATTCTTATGGGTCTAATGATATATATTACTTTTGTGGATATAGGAAGATGGCTTTGACCAGAGTAGTAAGAGTCGGGAATGTTCCTATAGGTGGTGGTTATCCCATATCCGTGCAGTCTATGACTAACACCAAGACAGTTGATGTGGAGTCTACTGTCGCTCAGGTAATCCGACTTGCTGACAGAGGTTGTGATATCGTTAGAGTCTCAGTACCAGACAAGGAAAGCGCGACAGCGTTGAGGAAGATAGTCGACCGTTCACCTGTTCCTCTGGTCGCCGATATTCACTTCGATTACAACCTGGCCGTAGAGTCTATAAAGAACGGTGTGGCAAAGATAAGGCTAAATCCCGGAAATATCGGAGAAGACTGGAAACTGAGAGAGATAGTGAAGGCAGCCAGGGAGTTCGGGGTTCCGGTAAGAGTAGGAGCAAACTCCGGCTCTATCGAAAAGCGATTTGCTCATCTGGAAAAGGCGACAGCAATCGCCGAGAGTGCCCTCGCGCAGGCCGGTCTACTTGAGAAATTTGGGTTCGAAGATATCGTGATTTCCGTGAAGTCCTCTTCAGTCAGCGATACTGTAAGGGCGACCTCATATGTCAGCGAAAGAGCTGATTATCCTCTCCATCTGGGAGTGACCGAGGCCGGATTTGGGGTAGACGCTGTCGTCAAATCGTCGATTGGTATTGGCACGCTTTTGCTTAAAGGAATTGGGGACACCCTGAGGGTATCAGTTTCGGGCGACCCTCTGCAGGAAGTCGATATCGCCCTTTCAATAATGCGGATTCTTGGAATGAGAAACGGTCCCGACATAATAGCCTGTCCCACATGCGCCCGAACTGAGATAGAAGTGGAGAAACTCGCAAGAGATGTTAAAGGATGGCTTTCGGGAGTTGATAAGAACCTGAAGGTAGCGGTTATGGGTTGTGTTGTCAATGGAGTCGGTGAAGGAAAGGATGCGGACCTCGGAATCGCAGGAACCCGTTCCGGAGGAGTTATTTTCATGAGAGGAGAGGTCGTCGAAAGAATCGAGAAGGACAATCTTGAAGAGCGTTTTAAATACTGGATTAGCCTTCTAGTGTCTGAGGAAGGTGGACGCGGTGGCTAAGATTTCAATTATCGGAGCCGGGATGGTGGGTTCGTCGATAGCCTATGCTGCGATGATTAAAGGACTTGTCAGAGAGATATCTCTTGTAGATGCAAACAAGGAACTGGCTGCTGGTCAGGCGCTTGATTTGAGCCATGGCAACGCCTATGTTAGACCGGCAATTGTTAGGGGTGGAGGCTATGAGCTGAGCAAAGACTCAGACATTGTCGTAATAACGGCCGGAAGACCGCAAAAAGATGGAGAGACAAGATTGCATCTTCTTCGTGATAACGCGAAAATCGTTGAAGAGTCCGTTGCAGCCAGTCTTAGCTATTCAAAGGACCCGATCTTCGTGGTAGTTACCAATCCTGTGGATGTTCTTACCTGGGTAGCCTGGAAGGCTTCGGGTATGCATAGCACAAGAATTATCGGCTCCGGCACGACTCTAGATACGGCGAGACTTAGGCAAAGCATCGCCGAACATTGCAATCTCGATCCAAGAAACGTTCACGCTTACGTTATGGGAGAACACGGTGACAGCGAAATTGTTGCCTGGTCGAGTGCAGACATTGGAGGAATACCGATAAGGAGTTTCTGCGATGATTGCGCTATGAACTGTGGCGGAGCGATGTTCGAGCAGATCTTCGAAGATACAAAGAAAGCAGCATACACGATAATTGAGAAAAAGGGTTCAACCTATTATGGAATCGGTCTGGCCACAACTAAGATAATCGGGACTATTCTGAATGACCAGCATTCAGTGCTTACAGTATCGACTGTTCACCGGAATCTATATGGTTCACCCGAAGTTGCCCTCAGCATACCTACGGTAGTTGGCAGAAACGGGGTGGAAAGAGTATTGAGTATCAGTCTTTCAGAGGAGGAAGAGGCGGGATTGCGCAGGTCGGCAGGGGTTATAGCCGATGCAATAAAGAGTCTAAGGGAGGTTAGAGAATGAAAAAGGTTTTAGTGGCTGCATTGGTGCTAATTGGAGTCGCTGTTCTGGCGACATCTGTGTCTTACGATCCGCAGGGTCTGATGTTTCTGAGTCATCCCGGTGCCGGAATAAATGTCAACGTGAGCCTTAACAAGGGAACGGGTTCAACCTATTACGGGGGAGAGTCGCTGGGGATATCGTTCTCTGTCGACCGGAGCGCTTACGTTGCTGTTCTGGATATCGATCCGTCCGGACAGGTACAGGTTCTCTTCCCGAATGTCTATGACCAGGACAATTTCATGCAGGGTGGAAGAACTTACACACTGCCGACCGAGAAGGCGACAACTCGTTACAATCTCCAGGTCCAATCGCAACGCGGAAGAGAAACGATAGTCGTTATCGCTTCCACGTCACCCATAGGTTTTCTCGGTAACGTTTTCACTCTATTTGACAGGTATCCCTTTCCTTACTTGAGCCAGAGCGTGAATAATCTCTCGGTGGTCATCAACCCAGTATTCAACACGAACTGGGGTATAGGTTACTCCTACTTTTACAACAGCTACGTGCCCTTCACTGTCAGGACTACTATAGCTGCCGATCGACCGGACGCGAATGTCTATATCGACGGCATCTTCATGGGTACCGCTCCAGTGACGACCACTCTTGAAGTCGGAACGCACACTGTATATCTCTATACAAAGAGAAACTTAGTCTACGGGCCGGCAGTAGTGAACATACAGCCCGGTTCCAGCAACTTCAACTTCTCTCTTCTTCCAAACTATATCTATGGTTATCTTGAAGTCACATCGATTCCAAACGCGCAGGTGTATGTAGACGGCGAGTATGTAGGGGATACGCCTTACAAGGATTTTGAGAAGGTCGGCAGTCACACGGTAACGGTCTCCAAATGGGGGTACAGAGACGCTAAACAGAATGTCTATGTGAACAGGGACATGACAACATCGGTAGATTTCAGACTACAGGAGAAGACCGAAGAGGAGAAGAGAACCGACAATATAATACTCTTCTCGCTCATAGGTATTCTAGTCGTTGGAGTGGTACTGGCGATCGTTCTTAGCAACTAGCCGGTCTCTTCAAGAACTATAGAAACGAGATGACGAATAAGTCGAAGTCGTATGTCAATCTCTTGCTTGTTGTAGTATTTTGGGGACTTACCTTTCCCATGCAGAAGGATATTCTGCATGGGCTTTCCCCGGTTTTCTACAACTTCTTGCGTTTTTCGATAGCCGTCTTGCTGTTACTTCCTCTTAGGAGGAGACTGGGTCTTACGTTTTCTAGGCGTTCTCTGGGTAGAGGGCTTCTCCTCGGTCTCTTCCTTTCTGGCGGCTATGTCTTCCAGACGTGGGGGCTAGTTTTCACAAGCGCTTCCAAGAGCGCGTTTATCACTTCGCTATATGTCGGTATCGTAGCCATACTGTCGCCGCTTATTGAGAGAAGGATTCCCAACAGATCTCAGATAGCTGCACTTGGAATATCATTGGTAGGACTTTATTTTCTGACAACTCCCGAGGGTGGATTCAATATTGGCGATCTCCTCACCACATTATGCTCTGTTTCCTTCGCTCTTCACGTCGTTTTCATAACTCATTTCACCAGAGGCAGCGATATCAATGATATGGAGCTGTTGCTTCCCCAGTTCATTGTTGTCATAGTCGTCAATCTCGCTCTCACGCCTTTTGTGGAAGGCAGGTTGTTTGTGACTCCCCAGATCATTGGCGTGGCCGCATTTACGGCAGTCTTTGCGACGATCTTCGCCGTTGTTATCCAGCTTAAGTACCAGAAATTCCTGGGATCACTGGGCGCTTCGCTAATATATGTCGGAGAACCGGCCTTCGCGCTGCTATTTGCAATGATAATCCTTGCCGAATTACCGAGCAGAATTGAGATTCTGGGTCTCTCCTTGATGACACTCGGAATGATCTTTGGAGGTACAATTTCATTGATAACCAACGGGAGGGATGTGAAGAGTTGAAGGGAAGAGTTATTGTTGTCGAGGATGATCCTCATATAGGGAAGTTGCTGAAAATGGAGCTCACTCACGAGGGTTACTCCGTAGAGTTAACGGCAGACGGTTTCGACGCGATTGGCCTACTCGAAGCGGAGCTACCAGATCTCGTAATACTGGACGTGATGCTCCCAGGAAAGAACGGTTTCGAAATCCTCGAAGAAATCAGAGAGAACTTCTCCACTGAACTTCCAGTAATAATGCTCACTGCCAAAGGCGATGTCAGTGATAGGATTAGAGGCTTGAAGAGTGGTGCCGATGATTATCTGCCAAAACCCTTCGAGATAGAGGAGCTGCTGGCAAGGATCGAGGCCGTCATGAGACGCAAGGGCATTCCCGAAAGGATAAACTACCACGAAATCACTCTGGACAATAGGACCAGGGAAGTTCAGATAAACGACAGGCCAGTCCGATTGAGCAAAACGGAGTTCGATCTCCTTCATGTGCTGCTTGCCAATTCGGGAATCGTTCTCTCGAAAGACAGGCTTCTGGAAAAGGTCTGGGGAAGCGAAGACTGGGGAAACCCAAACGTGGTAGAAGTCTATATCAACTATCTTCGAAACAAGCTTGGAGAGGCTGGAAAAAGGATAAAGACTGTTAGAGGATCGGGTTATGTCATCAAGTAGCAGAGTGTTCTCCACTTCAACTCAGGTCGCCTTCAACTCATTTCTGTTGCTGCTTGTGATACTCTCCTTTTCGGCGATCTTCATCTACAGGGTATCGGAAAGTGTTTTCATACGCAACTACTCCGTCGAGATGCGCAGGATCTTCCTGGATTCGCCTGCCGGCAGAGGTGTCAGACAGGGTATGGGCAGGATGTCTATTGGTCGGGGAGGTGCCGAGTTCTACGTGAGCATAAACGGAATCGTGTTCCAGAACCCGGCGAATCTCTCTTCGGCACCCAACGTAGACGGCTATGTAAGAACTCGAATCGACGGTGTTTCGTACCTGTTTTTCGGCTTCAGCAACGGGAGCGATAAAGTCTTGCTTGGAGCCCAAATGGAAGATCTTGACTTCTTCCTTCAAAGCCTTTCGACAACGCTTTTGCTTTCAATTCTCGTGGGGGCAGTACTTTCGATAATATCTGGCATAGTCCTTGGCAGGAGAGTAGCCAGACCGCTCCAGGAGACTTCGAAACTGCTAAAGGAGATAACTCTTGACGACCTTTCGAAGCGATTGGTCACCAATCCAAAGACATCCGAACTTGCAGAGATGAAGTCCGCTCTGAACCTCGCTCTAGACAGAATTGAAGACGGTTACAGGAGGCAGGAGCAGTTTTCTTCCGATATCGCTCACGAGATAAGATCGCCTCTTACTTCCATTCTCGGTTTTTCAAGAATGATACAGAGATGGGGAGCTAAGGACCCTGAAGTGCTAATGGAAGCTGTGAAGAGTATTTACGAGACAGCCGGAAAGATGCTGACGGTAACCGAGGGACTGCTCTTTTTATCAAGACCTATCGTCAGAGCAAACATTGAAGAGTTCAATCTTAATGAACTAGTCAGGGAAGTGTGCCAGGACATTCCCGCCGTTTCGGGTAGCGAGATAAACGCGATCATACCTGACATCACTGTGAAGAGCGATCCGGCGCTTCTGAAGATTGCTCTAAAGATACTGCTTGAAAACGCCGTCAAGTATGGCGAAGGCCGCCCCGTAGAAGTAGTATGGAAAGAAGGGAAGTTAAGTGTGAGGGACTGGGGAAGGGGTATAAAGAATACCGATCTGGAAAGGATATTCGATAGATTCTATCGCGGAGATACGTCTCGCAGTGGAGAAGGTCACGGTCTGGGATTGTCCATAGTAAGCAAGATCTGCATTGCTCTCGGCCTTGAGATCACCGCTGAGAATAGCGTAGAAGGCGGAGCAATATTCTCACTGGAGGGATTCGGATGACTATACTTCCGGTAATAGAGCTCTTTGCTCTTTGGGTGGCTCTGCCAGTAGCATTCTTCTTCGGAGGAGCGTCTTCAACTCCGGCATTTGTTTCTGTGCCTGGCATTATTTTTATGATTGCAGCTCTAGTCTTTTCAATATACTCTTATTTGGTTTTTTTCTATATGGAAGGCAGATTGCCATCGATCTTTGTCAAGTTGAGAAAACCCGTAGTGAGCGGTCCATATCGCTTTATAAGACAGCCACAGTATGTCGGATATTCAGCGTTCCTGATAGCCATGATATTGATAAGCGGAAAGTACTGGTTAACAGTTTTTTGCACGCTCGCGGTTTCCTTGCTTTTGGTCTTCTCATACATCGGAGAGAAACAAGTGGCGAGAGAGTCTGAAGAATACTACTCTTACATGAAGCGGATACCCTTTTTGCTGCCTCATAGAGGAAAGTACATTGAGTTCGATTACACCAGGTCTGTTCCGTGGCTGTTCATGGCGACTTCTCTTGTAGTGAAGTTGCTCGTACTCTTCCTGGTACCTTCCAGGGTGAAGAACGCCGGCGTATTACGCAAGAGAGAGCCTTTCATAATCGCTCTGGCTCACCAAACTCATTTCGACGGGCCCCTGATATTCTACTCTACATGGCGTTACATAAGATTTGTCGGGACTGCAATTTATGTTGAGAGACTGAAGTTGCTGCTTGGCTTTGGTACTATACCCGTTCGGCGATACGCTGTCGATACGACTGCTATAAGACAGATGCTTTCGACTGTGAAGGCGGGTCTTCCCCTTGGAATTGCACCCGAGGCGGCGAGGTCATGGGACGGCAAAGCTCTGCACGTCAAGAATGAGATATGGAAGCTCTTCAGGATGCTGAAAATCCCCATAGTTCCTGTCAAGTTTCACGGCATTCAGCGACTCTGGCCAAGATGGGCTAACATTTTCTCGCCAGGCTTCGCTACCGTTGAATTTGGAGAGGCGATAGATGCATACGATCCAGAGTTAGAGAAGAAGGTAATGGCTTTCCTCTCGAAACGCGACGCCACTTTCGAAATGCCCTACAGGAGCTACAGGCACATAGAGAGACTTCTATGGAGATGTCCTGAATGCGGTAGTGTCAGTTCGATAAAGGGTTTCCATAGCGGATTCTCCTGTTCCTCTTGCGGTAAGAGCTGGAAGAGGCCGTCAGTCAATGAAGTAATCGATCTTCATGAAAGAATCAAACCAGGAAGCATGGGCCTGTCCTTCCCCATTAAGGACAGAGTAGTGTTTGAAGGAAGGGAAGTCGTCGGAATAATAATGGAAGACAGTATGAGGATTGGGACGCTGTTAGTTCCTTATAGCAGCATAAGGAACTCCAGTATTGAGAAGAACATCGAGCCAGTTTTTGGGACCACTGGAGAAATGATCAGTTTCAAGAGTCTGAATAGCGCTCTAATGTGGCAGGAGATTGTCGATTTCCAAATCAAGTTCCGCATCAAGCGAAGCGATTATCACACGGAACTCTGGGGCTGAGCCGATTTTCCTCACGGGCAGAATACTGTACCCGCTTCGATGAATGTTATTCTGGAGGGCTTCGCAATTCTTATGCCCGCGCGCCAATAGAATATTCACGTCTGAGGTTTTGCAATTGTGAACGGTATAATAATACTGCACAGACAGCCCATACACTGGCAGACATCCAGATTCCTTCACAACGCGAACCAATGTCTGTGACTCTGGGAGGTGTTGTAATGGGTATGATAAGGGTTTCGCTTCTATTGACTTTCTTATTGGCAGTTTGCTTTCTAGGTGCTCTTATCCATGAAGAAAAGGGTATAGTATTCTACGCGGGAGCAAAAGACGGAATATTCAGAATAACGCAGGATACTGTGGAGCTTTTTTCAAGAACGGAGTATTCAAAACTTTCTGTATGGCAGGGAAGGCTTTACGACTCGAGTTCTGTATATTCGTTTGAAGGGGAAAAAGTCTTGTCGGAGCCTCTCAAAGTGAGTCACGCGCAGGTAGTAGGCTTTGGAATGATGGCCAGAATATCTAGCGAAAAGGACACGGTTACTTTCTTTGATATGAGTGGAAAAGTTCTGTGGGAGTACGGAATGCTGCACGAACCGGATAACAGGTTGCAGGATGCCGGAGGGGTCTTCATTAACGAAAACACTTTCGTGCTATTGAATGACGGCGAAGGCAATATGCTGAAATACTCATTGAAGGAGGGAACGATAACTCCGTTTGCGAGACTTCCCGTCGGAAAGCTTGGCGCCATGTACTTTGACAGGGGATATATCCAGTTTTATGTAGCCTCCAGCGACAGTATTTACAGATTTGGCGAAGGCGAGGAGCCTGTAATGGTCGCCAAAGACCTCCCCGGAAACATAACCGGCATGGTGGTTATCGGGGAGACTATATACTTCACCTCTAACTTTGGCGATGGTCTTTACCGTTACGCTATAGATGAAGGAAGGGCTACGCTCATAGCAGTTCTCAACTATCCGGTATCACTTGTTGCCCTGCCCTGGTAAACTTGTTCTCGCCTGTGAGTACTATAATCTAGTATAACGATTTCAATCGAGGTGAAAGAATGATAACAGCAAGCAGTATTGCCGAAATGATAGATCACTCTCTTCTAAAACCCGAGCTGACAACTTCCGATGTCGTTGAGGGCTGTGAGCTTGCCCGGGAATACTGTACGGCTTCTGTCTGTGTAAGACCTTGCGATGTGTCTCTTGCCAGGGAGATTCTAAAGAATTCAAAAGTCATGGTCACAACGGTCGTCGGTTTTCCTCATGGTTCGAACCTTACCGAAATCAAGGTTCTGGAATCTCTGAGAGCCATTGATGACGGTGCTGTAGAGCTTGATATGGTCATCAACATCGGGAGGCTTCTCTCACGCGATTTCGATTATGTTCTAGATGATATTAGGGCAGTCGTCCAAGTTGCTCACAAAAGAGGAGTTTTGGTCAAGGTTATACTTGAGAATTGCTTTCTTGAAAGAGATCTAATAATTGAAGCCTGCAGAATTGCCGAGAAAGCGGGCACCGACTTTGTGAAGACCTCAACCGGTTTTGCGAAGGGAGGCGCGACAACAGATGATCTTCGGCTGATGAGAGAAAGTGTTGGTCGGAGCGTCCAGATAAAGGCGGCCGGAGGAGTCAGGACTCTCGATGCCGCGCTCATGGTTATTGGAGCCGGAGCGACCAGATTCGGCGCAACAGCATCGAAAGAGATAATTGAAGAAGCGAGGAAAAGAGAAAGTGAGGGAACACTCAGATTGCCCTGAATAGTACTATTTGATTAAGTATTATAAAATAATACTGTACTATATAATCCAGATATTTTCATTTCTCGTACACAACGTGCAGAACATCTCCAATTGGGCTCTCTTTTCTTTCTGTGGAGGCTATCTCTTTGAGCCCGACATCACTCAATAGCCTTCGGACTTCAGTAAGCGAAATGCCATGCGTTTCTCTAGTAGGTTCTTTCAAATAAATGCGTCCTCCAATCTTCAAGAGCGAGGCCAATTTTTGCACGCGTGCCTGGCGGTCGGTCGGCGATATGTCGTGAATCACAAAATGAACTACTATGACATCGAACCTGCCAGACGGCAACTCAAGCTCGGTCAAATCTCCTAGAATGTAGTTGACCCTGCGAAACTTCCGCAGTCTTTTCCTGACGGTTTCCAGCCACTTTTCGGAGATGTCCAGACACGTGAGTGTACCATCTTTGAGTTCTTTGGCCAGAATAACCGACATGTTGCCCGAGCCGCTGCCGTATTCGAGAACGTTTTCACTTCCGGAAAGCTTCATGGATTCAACATATCTTCTGTAGTTTCGACAGGTAAGGATCGAGACACTCCGAGTCAGGAAGATCTCGAATCCAGAGGGTTCTGCGAAATTCATTTCCAATTCCCTTCTTTTAGAGACAGCAAACCTTTGGTGCGGATCAAAATCTCGGCCACAAGCTCTCTGAAGACACTTCCACCCGACAGAGTCCTTACTCTGGAAAGCGCTGCCATAAGGTCCTCGGCTTCATCAATACGGTTATTCAGCAATTCAAGTTTGCTCCGCTCGGGAGTCTCTTCGAAGATGAATCTCCTGTGCTCAAGGATTCCTGAAGCAAGATTCAGTAACTTACCCCACTGCTCAAATTCGTAAATCCAGAGGGCCATTTCCTCGAGCAGTTGCCCGCGAAGATTCTCGCGAAGTCTCTCGGCTGTTCTGACGATAAGAGCCGATTCCTCCAAAATCATGCTGACCGCTTCCTCGAACCGACCGTGTGACTTGAGTCTTCTGAAATCGGCTACAATCTTGGAGGGTCTTTCCGATTGCTCGGGGTGAATGGGGCTCAGGAGATTGTACTCGCCAAGCAGAAGCATTTCGTCAACGAGTTCGGGAACCTCTCTCTTTATCGAGTTTACCCAGGAAGTAGTGGCATCGTATCCCCATGGGTCTATCAGAAAATCGGCGGCAGCTCCCAGAGCTATCATCGAGGCGTGTGCCTGGTTCATTGGGTTCAAGACCAACCCCGTCGAATGGCTCGCTATCTCAGGGTCTCTTCCGACATAAGGCCCGATATGCAGCTCCGGTATCATGCTTCCATCGTTCACCGGATAGTTGTCCCAGTAGAGAACTTCTCTTCTGAAGACCTCCTTTGCCTTCAAGGCGTCGCTCTCGGGTATGAACTGCGAACATACCTGAGGTCCTGTCCACATAATCTGTATCTCAGGACACAGCTGATTTCCAAGCGTAACGACGTAATTTGATTCAGCTCTGCCGTGATACTCTGTCGGACAGACGATGAACTTTAAGCTAGGCAGTCTATCACCAAGTCGCTCATAGACTTGATTTGCAAAACTCGCTTGGGCTTGCGCCAGTGAACTGAATGCCTTTCTGTCCTCCTCATGAGATAGGTGAAACGGTATGTCATCATAGAAGAGCGCGAAACATTTCACTCCCATTTTGGAAAACTCAAGGTACTTGTACACCAGGGTATTCAGATCCTCATCACTTGAATACTTCACAGTAAGACCTGGGCTGATGGCTATCCCGACGTCGACACCGGAGTTGCTACCCTTCTCGACGATCTCTGAGAAAGCCTTCACGAATCTGGAATCGTAGCTTTCACGCCAGCGAAACCTATGCAGCTCATCGTCTTTGGGAGCATAGATATAGAGGTTGAAACCATGTCTTCCCATGAAATCGACTATGTCGAGGCGATCTCTCATCGTCCAGGGTCTTCCGTAGAATCCCTCAACTACTCCCCTAATGCCAAAGCCTGCCATCGAATCATCACCTTTCCGATAACGTAGTTACAATACAGTCTATCACATAGAGTGGTGATAGCTAAGAAGTCTTCCAGAGATGTTCGAGCGCTGGCTGGCCGTCGGTCGCGCTGCACTGAAAGGTGTTTTCTCTAGTCTTTTTGCGGCATTGTGTTGTATTATCTCTTCATAGGGGTGAGTACGATGAATGAAAGAGGCCTGTTCAGAAAGAGAAGACCACCTGCCGGATCCGTTCCCGGCACTCTCAGTATCGACAAGACCGAACCATTTCCGAAGATCAACCTTATCTCCTTCAGTGAGACGGAGTTCCTCGAAAGGGAAGCGCTCAACCCCGAAGAACTCGTCAAACATACTTTCGAACCGGGAAAAGTCAGCTGGGTAGATGTTCAGGGACTGGGTGATGAGAAGACCCTGCGTATCCTCGGCGACATCTTCAACCTACATCCTCTTGCACTCGAGGATGTAGCAAACGTCCCACAGATACCGAAGGTCGAGGAGTACGACAACTGTCTCTTCCTTTGTTTAAGGATGATTCGTATCGCTGATGGAGCAATAATGTCAGAACAGGTGAGCATTTTTATAAGCGATTCATTCGTGCTTACTTTTCAGGAGCGGTATGGGGACGTTCTGGATCCGGTAAGGAACAGAATGCGCCGCGGAGCCGCTATAAGGAAGATGGGAAATGACTACACAGCCTACGCGATAGTAGATACCATTGTCGACAACTACTACTCGGTTCTTGAAGTGATGGGAAACTCTCTTGAGAGTCTTGAAGACGAGCTGATTGTCAGACCGGGAAAAGAGAAGCTTAAAGAGCTCTACGATCTGAAGCACCAGCTGGCGGAACTCAAGAGAATTCTCTGGCCGACCCGGGACGCTATCGGGCAACTCGTGAGAAACGAGAATGCCTATATAGAAAGAAAGACAGCGCTGTACTTCAGAGATGTCTTCGACCATTCTATGCAAGCGATAGATATGCTGGATCTCTATAGAGAACTGACTTCTGAGCTTATGAATCTCTATCTCTCGTCAATGAGCAACAGAATGAACGACATTATGAAAGTACTAACGATTATTTCAACGATCTTCATTCCACTCTCTTTTGTTGCCGGTGTCTACGGAATGAATTTCGCTTATATGCCCGAACTGGAGGTTAAGTGGGCTTATCCTATCGTTCTGGGAATCATGGTTGCAATCGCATCGGGAATGCTTTACTTCTTCCACCGCAGGGGCTGGTTCAGGAAATACTGAGGAAGCTCAACTGCCGGGTATATACAGATTGAATGCCGTCCTGATATTAGAGACTTCCATACTCGGCATTCTTACAAGCTTACCGGAATCAAACCCGAAGAATATAAGGTACACCGATTCTGGAACGCCGGTTCTAATGTAGGCGTCGCTGCCGAGCATTATAGTATATCTGGTATCGATTTCCGGAGTCTTGAAGTAGTAGAACTTCTCCTTTGAAAGCCCGGGCGCGAGGTTCTTCTGGAAGAAGTAAGCGTTATCGGAGGAAGATTTCTTCGCCCCGAACCATACTTCCTTCGTTCCGGTAACGAAGACCCTGAAATAAGGTCTGTCACTCGTATTCTGCATCTCTGTAAGAACAGCGTCGAGGTCCAGTGCGGTGTTCGAGAGAAAGTTTCTCGCAACTATGTACTTCTCCAGCGTTCCCCCGCCTCCAAGAAGCCTTTCGATACTTGAAAGCTTTGCCTGGAGGTCCGACTCGATGGCTTTCAGCTTTGCCTCATATTCCGCCTTCATCTGGACAATCTCTCTCTGCATCTTGCCAACCTGATTCACCGCGATGATTGAGAAGAGAAAACCGACAATAGCGGCGAAGATCAGTGTAAGTCCTATCGCAAGAGCCGGAGATGTTCTGCGTCTCTTTACCATTGTCTACCTCTTTTTCGCACTGAAGAATATGTGTTCGGCCCGCGCAAAAGTCTCTTCCTCCCGGCAATAACGGTACTCCCATTCGAGAGCTTTATCCATATTCTTAGCCAGCTCTCGCTCGTTATATGGATAGAAGACAACAACCGCAGCCATGTCGTTCAGGAGCAATCCGGTTGATTCAACCGCTTTCCCGAGCTCTCCGGGAAAATAGGGCCTGGTAAAAAAGGATTTGCTGCTAAACTTTTTGTCGCCTATGGGAATCAACTTCTCCTCCAGCAGCCTTTCTGACATAGAGTATTCTGCGTTCGAAAGGAAGTCTTGAAGAAAGGCCCAGGCATTATCCACAGTAGCCAGCAGTTCTCCTCCACTTTTCAGGACTCTTGTGACTTCTTGAAGAACCTCCAAGGGTCTGGATGAGTAAGAGAGAACGTCTCCCATTGCCAGCACAAAATCATAACTCTGATCATCGCATGGAAGAGCTTCTCCATTTGCCCGGATGAAGTCCACAGAGACTTCGGCGATGTCGGCTTTCATTTTCGCCACCTTTAGCATTTCGCAGGAGGGATCTACGGCCGTAACTCTGTGCCCGTCTTCTGCCAGACATATAGCCCATCTTCCGGTTCCGGTTCCAAGATCAAGAATATCGCAACCCGTTTTATCAGATGAAATGTGATCTCCAACGAGTCTGGAGACTATCTTGTGATACAACTGCCAGTAAGGATCTTCATACATGTAGTCGTATCTGGCAGCAATGTCGTTATAGTATTCCCAGGACTCTCTCAAGACCGCGCACTCCTTAAGAAAGAAATAGATAGTTGCAATGGCTTTCACGGCAGCACAAAAATCCCAATTCCATTATAGTATAATACATACCGCTTTTTGCGGCTCGATCTCTAGGAAACGGAATTTCCCGACAGAAACAAGCCAGATTAGAAGGTTAGAAGATCGGGGACCACCCGGAAGGATTGTTGTGCTAAGATTGTAGCTGTCCGGATCAGCAACAGTATTCATACGATATTTCGGAGAGGATCTTCCATGACTCTTTTAGGAACCTATTTGAAGCTTATTAGGGCGAAGCAATGGCTGAAGAATCTGTTCGTCTTCGCCCCCCTGATATTCTCGGCAAAACTGTCTGAGCCAAATTCCATACTCAGATCTTTGCTGATCTTCGTTGCCTTCTGTTTGGTTTCCAGCAGTGTGTATATTTTCAATGACATAAGGGACATCGAAAGTGATCGACTTCACTGGCGAAAAAAGAAGAGACCGCTGGCTGCCGGTGACGTATCTACAGGGACTGCGATGGCAGTTACCGTTCTCTTTCTAGGTGCCGCTTCTCTTATCTCCTTGCGATTGCCGTTCCTGGCCGGTCTTTTTCTAGCCGTCTATGTGGCAATTAACGTTTTCTATACCCTGAAGGGGAAAGAAATGGTTCTGATAGATGCCTTCTGTATTTCGGCAGGATTCGTCTTCCGAGTAATCGCCGGCGCGTATGCGATCGAAGTCAATCCTACCGGTTGGATAGTGGTAACTACCTTCTTTCTTGCACTCTTCCTGGGCTTCGGTAAGAGGAGAAATGAGCTGCTCCTTTCAGAAGCAGAGGCGTCAAATCACAGGCGTGTCTTCAAAGACTACAACTCGAAATTCCTCGATTACCTTATGGTGGCCACTTCATCGATCACAATCATCTCTTACAGCCTGTACTGTCTAGACCCTTCGGTCATAAATAAGTTCAACACCGATAAGCTTGTATACACGGTTCCCTTTGTAACTTACGGAGTGTTCAGATACCTTTTGCTTCTCTTCAAAAACGTCGAAGGTGATCCTACAGAAGTTGTTACAGGAGATGCAGGAATAATTCTGTCTGCAGCACTGTGGTTTGTGTCCGTTCTTCTGGTAGTATATATACCTGTCTGGTTCTAGGCGAAAGGCCAAAGGAGGAATGAGAGTTGAGCGCAATAGAAGTCGCAATTCTGGTAACGGCCATTGTCTTCAACGCCGGAGCAAACATCCTTCTGAAGCTGGGAATGCAGAATGCGCCCGAAATATCGCAGGTGGGACTTAAGGGCATGCTTATCAACTCGATTACGAGCTTGTACGTATGGCTCGGCCTGTTCTCCTTTGGAATTGCGTTCGTGTTCTACAGCGTGGTGCTGTCCAAAATGAAGTTGAGCGTAGCTTATCCGATAATGACAAGCGCGGGTTTCGCCATAGTAACTGTCTTTGCGGTGTTTCTGTTCGACGAGCGCTTAAGCTGGCTGAAAACCACGGGAATTGTCGTGATTGCAGTTGGTATATGGTTGGTTTCGATTGCTAGATGAATGGAGGTTGATTATATGAGTAAATCGATAGTCGCTGTAGTCAAGACGACTCCAGAAACAGTTCTTGATGACTACAGAAAGCTTGCCAGACTGGCAGGTATGAAGGACGCGCTGGACGGAAGCGCAACGACTATTCTTAAGGACAACATATCGTGGCATCTTCCCATGCCCGGCGCGAACAGCACGCCCTGGCAGCTTGAAGGGGTAGTCCTGGCTTTGAAGGATGCGGGATTGAATGAGATAGTCTCCGTTGAGAACAAAACAGTAGTGACGAGACCGAAATACGGAGAAAAACAGAATAAGTATGACATTGTGTATGAGAAGTACAGTATTCCTGTCCTATACAACTTTGAACCGGAGGATATGTCCTGGGTGGAGTACAGACCAAAGAGCAAGTTGGATGTCCTGCCAAAGATCTTTCCCGAAGGCATAAAGCTTCCGGATTACTTCTTTGGCAAGAACATAATCCAGCTCCCCACAATGAAGTGTCACATATACACGACCACAACCGGCGCCATGAAAAACGCATTCGGTGGGTTGCTGAACGTCAAGCGCCATTACACACATTCTTGGATTCATGAAACGCTCGTGGACCTTCTGAAGATCCAGAAGGAAATACATGCCGGACTCTTCGCCTTTATGGATGGAACAACTGCGGGAAATGGTCCCGGCCCAAGAACTCTTATTCCCGTCCAGACAGACTACATACTCGCAAGTCGGGATCAGGTTGCAATCGATGCGGTTGCCGCAAAGATGATGGGCTTCGATCCAATGGACTTGAAGTATATAAAACTGGCCGATGAAGAGGGTTTGGGAAATGGAAGACACGAAAACATCGAGATTGTGGGCGAAGATATTTCTCATGTCAATCTGAAGTTTCATGTCGGGGACAACTTTGCGAGCAGAATCGGTGATTTACTCTGGTTTAGTCCCCTAAAAGTTCTTCAGAAGCTATTCTTTCATACTCCACTCGTGAAGGTCTTCGTCGCGGCTTCTGACTCTTATCATGACAGATACTGGTGGAAGAAGCGCGGTGTGAAAGTGTTCCAGGAGTGGAAGAATAGCCCCTGGGGAAGACTGTGGGACAACTACTAGGGTAGAAGGTCTCTATATACAAAAAAAGGGGTGTCCGGATTGACCAGTGGACCATGCGGAAACAGTCAGGTAATCAGACGGACTGTTGTAGTTGCAGTCTTCGCAATTGTACTTGCATATGTTTTCACCTCAATGACGGTTTGGACAACTGATGGTAGGTTTCTGGTCGTGTCCCGCTACAACAGGGTTTTGCGACACAGGGAAGGGATTGCCGGTACCGGTTTTGCCCCCGATCAGTACCGCTTCGGCAGTTACTTTATGGTCGATTACATCTTCAAGCACATACCTCTGTTCTGGTATGACATTTTCAGTGACATAGTCGATGAAGCTTTGATCTCAGGCGAAGAATGGAGCGTTGAAACCAAGGAGAGCATGGATCTCTTCTTTCCTGTAGAGGAGAGAGAGAAACTTATCGCGCAGATAGAGACAGTAATTGATGAAGCTGTGAAGGGGTTTTCGCCCAACAATGTTCTTCTCCAGAATATGCTTAAGTCGGCAATCTCCTCAGCTGGCTGGCATGAGTACATCGACGATATCGAGAAGGCCGCGATTCTAGCTGGTGAGAGTATTCCCGATGAGTTCAAGGCCGTCATGAAAAAAGGTAGTGAGGAGAGCCGTATCGTGAACGGGTATATCACTTTTAGATTCTTCTTCACCTTTCTCTTTATGATTCTGACATTTCTCTACTGCCGGTATTTTCTGGGGTCTTTTGAGTCGCTTTTAGGTATGGTTCTTCTCGCTGGCATCTTACCGCTTGTAGCACAAGACTTCATGCAGGCTGAAACAATGTTCTCGTTGGCGATATTTGCCGGTTCTCTGCTGTCGATTCTCAAAGGAAAGAGCTATCTCTTGATTCTGCTGCTGGTGCTTCTTGGCTGTACGGCAAGGACCGATCATATGCTCTTTGTTGCCTTGATATATGCTCTATACCGTTCTCGGGAAGCTTTTGAGAAGAGAGATTTGCACGAGTTCTTAAGAGCGGTGCTCCTAATTTCGATACCCCTGGCCGCAGCCGTTTTATTGAGCGCCGTCGTCTATCCAGATTCCAGATACTATGTCGATCTCTTTCAGTTCAGCTATAATCTAACCCATCAGTGGGCGTGGATCTACCCTCTTATCTTCCTCGGAATTTCTCTGGTTTTCACTTACAAGATCAGAGAGATAGATTTTTTCAGGAAGACCTGGATCTGGATTATTCCCTTCCTATTGATGAATTATGCTGTTGCAAGACCGGCCGAAGTGAGACTACTGCTCCCGGTTCTTTTTTACTCCATTCCCTTTGTCATCGCAGGCACAAAGGATATTCTCTCAAATTCGAGGAAAAGCGAGCATCCCAGCTTCGAAGATATGGACGAAGAGCATGTCGATAGGGTGAGGTGAGAAGATGATCACGTCCGCAGACAGTCGCAGGGGTCTTTTGCTTGTCATAATCTCAGTTTTACTTTCTTATGTATTCACATCGATGACTGTCTGGAATACCGATGGAAAGTATCTCTTTCTGTCCCGATACCTCAGGATAAACCAGCATAAGAGAGTTATTGCCGGAGAGAATTTCGCGCCGGATCAATATCGATTTGGCAGTTACTATCTGGTCGAGTATCTTTTCAAGTACATAGCGATTCCCTGGCTGGACGAAAACAGTGCAGAGATATCCAGTATGATGCTATCTTCAGAGAGCTGGAACGATGAAAAACGGAGCATGATAGATGCTTATCTTCCTCCGGCCGACAGATCGAGAATCGTGGCAGACATCGATAGAGCTATTAGCGAGGCTATTGCCGGCATTTCCCCGAGTCCACTCCTGCAAAACGCTCTCAAAGCAATGGTTGGAGGCCTTAACTGGCAGACATATATTACCGAGCCGGCAAGTACTCTGCTTCTGTTGGGTGAGAACCTACCCCAAGATATACGGGTTGCAGTTGATCTCGCAAGTGACGAGAACAGATTGCTCAACGGACACCTGACGGCAAGGTTCTTTTTCAACATACTGACTCTTCTTCTTCTCTACGCCTTCACGAGGCAGTTTCTATCACCTGGAATTTCTCTCGTTTCGATTCTACTCTTCCAGTCGATTATGCCGTTGACAACCATGTACTTCGGCTGGGAGACTTTTCATGCCGCGGCTCTCTTCCTGGCCGGGCTTCTACTGATAGTGAGAAAGAGAGGTTATTTTCAGCTCTGTCTGTTGGTGCTGCTTGGTTCTACCTTTAGAGCGGACCACATGGTCTTCCTGTCACTAATATTCCTCACTTTTTTCTACGGGAGGAGATTGTCGTCTGCTGCAAAATTCGTAGTTCTGGCGAAAACTGCCATTCTTTTCACGATACCAATTGGATTCACGCTAATCTCCAGCAGGCTATTGTTTCCTGAAGCTGTCTATTCGGTGAACCTCTTTCAGTGGGACTATAATGCTGGCTACATATGGTCATGGATCTATCCACTGATCTTTCTATCTCTTCCGGTGATCTTCTCAAAAGATATATTGCGCATAGAGTTCTTCAGGAAGACCTGGATCTGGGCAATACCCTTCCTGTTGATGAATTATGTCGTGGCCCGTCCAGCAGAGTTGAGACTCTTCACTCCGCTCTTTCTCTATTCTCTTCCATTTGTTGTCTCGGGGTTGTCGCGATTCTTCCAGACGGCAGCATCTGTAGAGGACAACGTCTAACGAGAAGCGGCAAGACGAGGACCTGGAGACGAAAAAAACGGTGAAGACTGAATTACGTTCTCGTATGGGATAATATTCAGAGAGTTTGTCCGTCCTTGCGGAGGTGTCTTATGAGAAAGTCTATTTTGGTGGCGCTTTTGTCTCTCCTTGCAATAACTCTTTGCGCAAACCCGGGTTTTTTTCTTAGCGTGTTTCCCGTTCTATCGCTGAACAATCTCCCAGTATATGATCGAGACTATTTGCCTGATCTGCAGGATATGTATGCTTACTTCGACTATCCGGCCTTCGGGGCGTTTGGAATCGAGCTGTCTGGAAAGACCTATCGGGCTCTCTTCAGACTCGATTTGAGACAGGATCTCTCCTCCTTTCTCAGGGGGAGGAGCTGGTCCAATCTGCCTATCGACTCAAACAAGAACTCTCTGTACATGGATACCGATTTCCCGAGAGTCGGCTTTCTGGAATACGAGAACTCGACGATCAGACTTTCGGCAGGAAAGAGAAAGCTCCACTATGGGCCGGCAACATACAACTTCATTCTTTCAGAAACCGTTCCCTTCTTCGAGCATCTCTGGTTCGATCTTGAGACGCGAGTCTCTTACGGCAGGTACTTCTACAATTTCTTCGTCATATCTTCGGACAGATCAGTATATGATAGCCCAAAGACCATGATTGGACATGAGTTTGGCTTTTCAAATGAGAGTCTGAGAGTAGGTTTTGCGGAGACTAATCTTATCAGCAAGACCTTCCCCGACTTGAGGGACCTCAGTCCCTTTACTATCTTTCACAACAACTACGCAAAGAACTCTAACGTTGCCGCAGCCCTGTTCTTCGAACTGAAACTCGACAGAGTAGATCTTTACGGCCAGCTATATGCAGACGATATCCTTATACCTGGCGACAGGACGGCGAATCCAACGTCGATTGGCTGGTATGCCGGAGCTGGCTTTACCCTGAAAGAGGGTACTCCCTACGAAGGACCGGTACTGTGGGAAGATCAGTTCTCACTCCGCGAGAAGACTCTGGTCTGTGAACGAGGTGGTTTGAAGGTTAAGTACGAGCACTATCACAGTACCCCTTATCTGTACAACAGACAGTTCGAAGAGGGTAAGTACACTAATCCCATACGTTTCAACGCAGGTGATATTGAAGAGGGAAAATACGTAGTGGTCAACGGTTTCTACGGCTTTCCCTATGGACCCGATGCCACTTTAGACCTTCTCGCTCTGTCGTACGAAACCGAGCGTCTGCGGGCCGGACTGCGCTTTCAGTTTCTCAGGCTGGGGGCATACAAGATCGACGATTACTATGGAGAACCCTTCGAGCACAACTGGTACAGTCTGGTCAAACCGATCACGAGGGTGTTGATGGTTGACCTGAATGTACATTACAGTCCGGACAAAGTGCAAGAGTTCTATTTTTCGCCTTCGGTTTCTATTGGTATGGAACTTCGCTTCAATGTCAAATTCGGATACGGGAGGTTCTTCAGTTTCTAGCTCTCGGATACTGGCCGGAAGAGAGATGCAATTGCTCTGCAGAGAGAAAGTGATCGTCTGTTCTTTGCCCGCGACGATTGATATTCGATCTGATCTGCGGTTCGTCTGTTTTTTTGCGGTCTGCGGTGTATAATATCTTCTGTCACAAATATTAGTCTCAGATTGGCTTTCTTTCTTTTTTCTTCTAGACAAGGGTTCGATTATCAGGGGGTAGGCAGTGTCAAGAGATCTCACACAGGGAAGCATTCTCAAAAATCTTCTCGCGATGTCTGTGCCGACAATGATCGGCTTCAGTGCACAGATGGTTTACGATATCGTAGATATTTTCTGGATAGGAAGAATATCTGGAGAAGCAATTGCAGGCGTAACGATCTTTTCAACTCTCTTCTGGCTGGTAGATATTTTGAACAACATCATCGGCCAGAGTTCTATCTCACTCATCTCGCAGAGTTACGGCAAGAAGGATATGGAAGGCACAAAAAAGGCCATCGAACAGACTATCACTTTCAAGTTTCTGGTAGCCACACTCGCGGCCATAATGGTTGCGATCTTTTTGAGACCTTCGCTTGGTATCTTCACTGATGATCATAGAGTGATCTCGGCCGCAATGGATTACGGATATATCAGGCTTTTCTTTCTTCCCATGATGTTTTCCTCTTACTCAGTAAACACGGCTTTACGTTGTATAGGAGACGCTAAGAGCCCCATGTATATAATGATGACTTCAAGTCTGCTAAACGTTGTCCTTGATCCGATTATGATGTTTGAACTCGTTCCGGGAACGCCGATACCGGGTCTCGGTCTGGGAATACTCGGGGCTGCCGTTGCAACCGTCATTTCCCAGGCTGTAGCCTTCCTGATTGGTTTCTCGATTCTCTTTTCTGGAAGGGAGGGTATTAGGCCAAGTCTGAGGGGACTGTTCAAACTTGACAGGAGAATAGACAGAAAACTTCTAACAATAGGATTGCCAACTGGATTGGAAGGCTTCTTCAGAAATCTGTCGGGGGTTGTTGTCCTGAAATTCGTCGCGATATACGGAACTGCCGCCGTCGCCGCCGTCGGAGTTGCCGGCAGGCTATTCGGGCTCGCCTTTATGCCTCTCGTTGGTCTCAGTATGGGTGGCGCGGCAATGGTGGGACAGAACCTCGGCAAAGACAACGTGCTCAGAGCGAGAGAGACGGCGAAGATATCGGCTCTCATAGGCTTTTTCTTCATGCTCTCGTTCGCGATTATCGCTTTTTTTGCGGGAGAGGCTGTTCTGGGGATCTTCAACAAAGATAAGGAGATCCTAGTTTATGGAGTGAGTTTTCTCAGATATGGCTCTCTGGGTATATCGATTCTCGCATTTGGTTTTGGCCTGTCGGCAGTCTTTGGTGGGAGCGGCTACAATATTCCCTTTGTAATCGGCAGCGTAATCTCGAGATGGTTTGTGCAGATCCCGATCCTCCTAATAGCCATAATGCTTTTGAAGGCTTCGATAATCTGGGTATGGATATCTTATGTGTTATCGGATATCGCTGAATCTCTGGTAATGATAGTGTACTATCGCAAGGGTAATTGGCAAAAGAAGAGAGTCTAGACCGTTAGGTCTTCTTCTTCGCTCTGAAAACCGTCGGAGTTATTTACCTTGGGCAGTATCACAAATTGTTAAATATTTCACAAATGTAGTATATAGTTTTCCTTCTGCACAAACAAAGTCTGTGCTTTCTGCTATAATTCACTAGAACGGGTGATGAGATGCCAGAAGTACTATACAGAAAGTACAGACCGAAAAACTTCAATCAACTGGTCGGCCAGGATCAAGTTAAAGAGATCCTGAGTAAGGCTGTAGAACGAGATTCCCTGTCTCACGCATATATCTTCTCCGGTTCCCGTGGAACGGGCAAAACTACATGTGCAAGAATACTTGCAAAGATGCTCAACTGCCTTTCCGAAACATTGCCCAGACCGTGTGGTGTTTGCGAGTCATGTACCGGAATCGACACTTCTTCCCACATGGACGTCATTGAGTTGGATGCCGCCTCCTATCGTGGAATAGACGAAATCAGGAAAATCAGAGACGCAGCTTCTTACAGGCCAGTCATGGGACGTTACAAAGTCTACATCATTGACGAGTTCCATATGCTGACACGTGAAGCTTTTAATGCTCTTCTTAAGACTCTCGAGGAGCCACCCGAAAGGGTCGTTTTCATACTTGCAACGACAAATCTTGAAAAAGTGCCCGAGACAGTTCTTTCGAGATGTCAGATTTTCAATTTTAGAGCTTACAGTGATGAAGAGATTGTCGAGTACCTCGAAAGAATTGCTTCCTCCGAAGGTATACAGTATACCGAGACCGCGTTGAGACGGATTGCAACAGCTGCTCACGGTGGCATGCGGGATGCGGCGAATCTTCTGGAAAGAGTAGTGGCCTTCAAAGACAACCTGGACGACGAGTCTGTTAGACTTACGCTGGGAGTTTTGCCTGAAGAAACGGTCCTCAATTTTCTGAAGGCCTTCGCGGCTATGGACCCTGACAAACTGCTTGAAGTATCGAAAAAGACAATGAGTGATGGTTTCTCTTACGAGACTCTGCTCGAACAGAGCATAGAAGTTCTGAAGCTCAGTTTTTCGGATAAAGGAGACTCCGGTGATCTTCGATTGCTTTCCGCAATGTGGGATATACTGAAAGAACTGCGTTACGCCGAAGATAAGAGAGGCGTGTTTGAGGTAATGACCATTTTGAGAAGCTCGGAGTTGCCGAAACTTGAGGAGAAGACTTTGGAACTGAAAGTGGAGAAGACTTCTGGACCGGACGGCTTTGATGCAAAAGAGACTGCACCTTACGAAAGTCGGGAAAATGCTGATGACTCTTCTTCGGATGGAAGCAAAGAAGGGCTTGTGAAAAGCCTGTTGAACTATCTTTACGAAAAAGATTACACGACCACATGGGTTGCTCTTTCACTTTCGAACATCGTAGAATCCGAGGATTTCGGAGCTCTTATAGTCAAAGCTCAAGAGGGATTGGTTCAAGAGATAATCGATCAGGAAAGAGACACTATAGAAAAAATTGCCACCGACGTTTTCAATATAAGTATTCACTTCGAAAACGATCCAAAGAGGAATTCTATAGAGAAACTTAGCGCAAGCGATAAGCAGTATTTCGAAAGATTTCTAGAAGTATTCGGAGTGAGCGATCAGTCTGAACTTAGTGAATTTAAAATAGAGATTGAGGAGGATTAGTATGCCAAAGAAATTGCGAGGTCTTGGCGGAAGGAATTACGGGGGATCCAAAAAGGGCTCTAATATGAGCGATTTACTAAAACAGGCTCAACAAGCTCAAGTCGAAATGGATAACCTCGAAACGAATTTCAAGAGTATTGAAGTCACTGCTTCTGCCGGTGGTGGCGCAATAAACGTCGTGGCCACATGCGATTATAGAATAAAGTCTATAGAAGTCTCAGACGACCTCAAGGAAGAGGATCTGGAAATCATACAGGACTTGATTATTGCGGGTGTCAACGAAGCCCTTTCGGAGGTAACTAAGAAAAGGGACGAAGAAACTTCAAAGGTTACAGGAATGCTGAATTTACCGGATAACATTCTTTAGGAGGTGTAGCAGATGAGCAAAATAGCAATTAATGGATTTGGAAGAATCGGAAGACTTGTTTTAAGAGAAATGGTTTCGCGCGGGGGATATGATGTTGTAGCGATTAATGATCTGACAGATGCCGCAACGCTTGCTCACTTACTCAAATTCGATTCAGCCCACGGCAGATTCAAAGGATCGGTCGAGGCTAAGGAAGGTGCCATAGTTGTTGATGGAAAAGAGATAAAAGTCTTTGCCGAAAAGAACCCGGCAAACCTTCCCTGGAAGGAACTCGGTGTAGAATTTGTCATTGAATCGACAGGCGTTTTCACAAGCAAGGAGAAGGCCATGCCTCATATCGAGGCAGGAGCAAAGAAGGTTCTAATTACTGCTCCGGCAAAGGGAACTGTTGACGCAACGATAGTCCTCGGAGTCAACGACGAGGTTCTGACGCCGGAAATGCAGATAGTATCGAACGCTTCCTGCACGACAAACTCAATCGCCCCGATTATTAAAGTTCTGAATGACAACTTCAAAATAGTTAAGGGATACTTGACCACAGTTCATGCTTACACTAACGACCAGAGGATACTGGATTTGCCTCACAAAGACCTTAGGAGGGCGAGAGCGGCCGCAGCCAATACTATTCCAACTTCGACAGGCGCAGCCAAGGCTGTCGGTCTTGTCATTCCCGAACTCAAGGGAAAGCTGGACGGTATAGCCATGAGAGTGCCCGTTGTGGATGGTTCGATCACTGATTTAACTATGATCGTCGAAAAGGAGACCACGTCCGCTGAAGTTAACGCAGTCATAAAAAGGGCCTGTGAAAACGAACTCAAAGGTATTGTCGAATACAGCGAAGAAGAACTCGTTTCCTCTGACATAATTGGTACGAAAGTCTCAGGTATTCTCGATAGCAAGCTCACTTCCGCAATGGGTAATCTCGTTAAAGTCTGTGCCTGGTATGATAACGAATACGGTTACTCCTGCAGGGTTGTTGATCTTACTGACAGAATGCTGAAAATGTAATTCGTGTAAGAAAATGCGGGGCCTTTCGGCCCCGTTTTGATGAGGAGGAAGACAGATGGCTGGGAAGCTGACGCTTAATGATCTTGATCTTAAGGGTAAAAGAGTTCTGGTAAGAGTAGATTTCAATGTTCCACTGGATAAAACTACTGGAGAAGTCGCAGACGACACACGTATAGTGGCTGCTATACCCACTATAGAATACATAATATCCAACGGCGGTAAGGCTATTCTCGTTTCACACTTAGGTAGACCCAAGGGAACGAGGGATCCAAAATACACGCTTAAGAATGTTGCAAAAAGACTTGAGAGTCTAATCGGTAGACCTGTAGGTTTTGTCGATGACTGTATTGGAACAGAGGTGGAAAAGGCAGTCTCCGAAATGAATAACGGTGACATAATGCTTTTGGAGAACGTTAGATACTATGTCGAGGAAGAGAAGAACAATGCGGACTTTGCGAAAAAACTCTCCGCTTTTGCTGATCTTCATGTAAACGATGCCTTTGGTACGGCTCACAGAGGCCATGCATCGAACGTCGGTGTGGCTAAAAACATCCCGAGCGCCGCCGGATTTCTCATGGAGAAAGAGATAGAAATGCTTGGAATGGCAGTCGAAAAACCCAATCATCCTTACGTCGTGATTCTTGGAGGCGCAAAAGTCTCCGATAAGATCGGCGTCATAACGAATCTTCTCGAAAAGGCCGACAGAATACTGATTGGCGGAGCCATGATGTTCACTTTTCTGAAAGCACTTGGAAGAGAGATTGGTGACTCTCTGGTTGAGGACGATAAGTTGGAACTAGCAAAGGAAATACTGGAAAGGGCAACAGAAAAGAAGATCGACTTTGTTCTGCCGGTTGATGCCGTTGTCGCGAAGGAAATCGCACCGGGTGTGGAGACTAAGATTGTGCGGGTAGATGCAGGCATCGAAGCGGGCTGGAAGGGTTTGGATATTGGTCCTGCGACTATCGCCTTGTTCAAGAGCAAACTCGCCGACGCGAAGACTGTTGTCTGGAATGGTCCGATGGGAGTTTTCGAGATCGATGATTTCGCGAGTGGAACGGAACAGGTGGCGCGAACGCTTGCAGAACTCAAGAGCGCAGTTACTATTATTGGTGGTGGCGACAGCGCGGCTGCCATAAACAAGTTCAATCTGGCAGATGAGGTTTCCCATGTTTCTACTGGCGGCGGGGCTTCTTTGGAAATGCTTGAGGGTAGAGAGATGCCAGGTATAGAGAGTCTTTCTGACAAGAAAGGAAAAAAAAAGCGTAGACTGATGGTTGCGGGAAACTGGAAAATGAACAAGCCCCCGCAGGAAGCCCGCATGTTTGCAGGCTTCCTGGCTTCTTCAGTTGGAACAGAAACGGCAGTAGATATAGTTGTTTTCCCAACGGCACTCGCCGTGGAAGGAGTGTCAGACATTCTTAAAGACACTAGTATCAAAACGGGACTCCAGAATATTCACCCGGCAGATAGTGGTGCTTACACTGGGGAGATATCCGTTTCGATGCTGCAAGAACTCGCAGTCGATTATGTTCTGATAGGCCATTCGGAAAGAAGGCAAGTATTTGGCGAAACTGATGTACAGACAAACGAGAAATTAAAGGCAGTTCTCAAAGGCGGTCGAGTTCCCATATTCTGCATAGGTGAGACGCTTGAAGAGAGAGAGGCAGATCTGACAAACAACGTTATAGAGCGACAGGTGAAGCGCGGACTTCGTGGTCTGAAGCGCGACGAAGTCTCAAAAATAGTCATAGCTTATGAACCGGTATGGGCCATTGGAACTGGAGTAGTTGCAACGCCCGTACAAGCTGAGGAAACGATGAAATATACTCGCGACTTGATAGCCAGTATTTATGATTGCGAACTCGCAGATTCTATGATTATTCTTTACGGGGGAAGCATCAAGCCCGACAATTTTGAAGCACTGGTCTCTATGAAGAATATTGACGGGGGACTTGTGGGTGGTGCCAGCTTACAGGAGAGCTTCGTTCAACTGGTAGTTATTGCCAAGAATCAGGCTTAATTCCAGTCATCCAGTATGGCCGTCCTCACGGGCGGCCATTTAGTTTTCTTTTTCTTTCAAGGTGTTATAATCTCCAAATGAGGGGGTGTAGTTCTTGGACAGTTATCAGGAACTTGAACTCGTAGTTGACAAAATGGTTGAGGAGTTCAGTCGTCTCAAAAAGGAAAACGAGCAACTCTGGAAACAAGTTCAGCAGTCTCAGCAGAGACTGGAAGATGCCGAACTTAAGATGCGTGAGCTAGAACTTCGGCTTGAAACCGAGTCTAAGACGATCTCAACCCTTATCAAACGAGTAAAGGGCAGTCTCGAGGAGAACGGTAAAAATACATAAGGAGTCGGGTTATGAAGCGATCAGTGACTTTGAATCTTGGAGGAAGGCCATATACCTTTCTTACCAACGATCCACAAGAAACTGTGGATCAAGTTTTCTCAAAAATCACAGAGATTTACGATCAGTTCAAGAAAAACGAAGAGGAAGTCGGCTATGAGAAACTGATAGTAGGTATTTGCGTTAATCTAGCCCATGACCTAATAAAAAGCCAAAACGAACTTGTAAGACTAAAAGCCAAGTATGAAGAAGTGCTTTCGGAGTATTTTCAGGGACGTGAGGGTGTTGAAAAATAGCTTAAAAGTAGGTGTATTCGATTCCGGAATTGGCGGTCTCACGGTGCTTAGGAATGCCCTGATGGAGTTCCCATTTGGCATAGATTTCTTCTATTTTGCAGATACGGCCAGAGTACCTTATGGATCGAAACCGGTTGCGACCATTAGAAGATATGTCCACGAAATCTTCGAATTTTTCTACAGTATTGGAATAGACGTGATTGTGACAGCATGCAATACTTCTGATTCGATTCTTACGCAAAAGGAAAAGGAGAGTCTTCCAGTCCCTTACTTCAGCATAATCGATCCTGCAGTTAGGTCAATTGGCGAAATAGCTCCGGCCAATTCCTCCGTTTCGATAATCGCAACGAGCAATACTGTGAAGCGATCATTATACCTTAGGCGTCTTTTTCGTTACGACACTTTAAGTGAAATAACACAGAAGGCCTGTCCTTTGTTTGTGCCGATCATTGAAGAAGGAATATGGGAAGGTGATATGGTAGAAGCGGTAGTTCACTACTATCTTGCCGATCTCGGGAATCAGAGACCTGACTTTTTAGTTCTTGGCTGCACTCATTACCCATTTATAAGAGGGGCGATCGAGAAGTCATTGCCACCTACGACTAGAATAATCGATCCTGCAGATTTTATTGTTCTAGACATGAAGAGGCAACTCCATCCGTCTTCAAAAGAAGACTCGACTGTTGAATACTTTGTTAGCGGAGATACGGGATTCTTTCAGGATGTTCTGAAGAGATACTTCGGGATGCCCGGGGTTGTCAAGCAGGTTGATCTCTCAAGAGATAATATCGTTGTAAGAGGATAGTGTTGGTTTTGAGAAAAGTCTTGCTTATAGGTGGAGGCACAGGGCTTTCAACATTCTCCAGAGTTCTGAAAAACTTGAATGTTGATCTTACTTTGATAGTGGCGATAACTGACGATGGAGGGAGTTCCGGAATCCTGCGAGAAGCAATGAGGATTCCTCCTCCTGGTGACATAAGGAACAACATAATCGCTCTCGCAGATGACGAAGAAATTCTTACAGGTATCTTCTCACACAGATTCAGTTCCGATGCAATGAAAAGGCATTCTTTGGGCAATATAATCATAGCAGGTCTGACAGAGATGTATGGCAGCTTTCCGGAAGCGGTGAAGGCAGCTTCCAGGCTTCTGAAGATTCGCGGCAAAGTTCTCCCCGTGGCAGATGCTCTTGTTAATCTTGTAGCGAAACTTGACGACGGAAGCATTATTGAGGGAGAATCGAATGTTGCGCTCTCGGGAATCAGAGTCAAGGAACTGTCTCTAAACAGGCAGGTCGAAGCGATGCCTGAAGTACTAAATGAGATAGAAAAAGCCGACACCGTGATTGTTGGACCGGGCAGTCTCTATACGAGCCTGATACCGAATTTCCTTGTTTCAGGTGTATCGCAAGCCTTCTCTCGATCGAAAGGAGAAAAGGTATATGTATGCAATATAATGACTCAACCACGGGAATCTGAGGGGTATGATCTTGGAAAACACGTGAGAATAGTGGAATCCTATACGAAAACTCCCTTTGATAGAATATTCTGGACCGAAATAGGAGGCGTTGAAGAGTCGGTTATCGAGAGATATAGAAGATCAGGCTCCACGCCGGTGAAGAATGATATGCAAGACGATAGTAGAGTTACCTGCATATGTGGTGCAACTACTGAGCTTATTGTAGATGGCAGGAAGAAGAATGTGGTAAGACATTCAGGAAGCAGTATACTGTCAATCCTGAAAGAACTCGAAATCTATGGGGAGATAGCGCTTTGAGCTATGCCGACAAGCTAAAAGAGGAACTTTGCCACCTGCCAACGGAAGACACGGTAGAGAATCGAGCCGAGTTTCTTGGTTTTGTCAAGTCTAGAGGTACTCTGCGACTTAGTGACGGTGCAGCCTTTCTTGTAGTGCCTCTGACTTCGATCACCAGTCTTAAGAGGCTATATATGATCTCTAGAAAGCTCTCGCTTCCGATCTTCGAAACCCGCGTAACTGAAGAGATAAGACTTGGCAGAAAGCGTGGAGGAGAGCTGACTTATCCCTTCGACCAGGTCGAAGAGTTTCTCAGGAAGAATGGGATATCGGTCAGGGGAGATTTGATTCCACTTCCGGTTAGAAGCGACCCTGTCTATTTTGGGGCCTTTGTTCGAGGACTTTATCTTGCCGGTGGCTCAATAGTCGATCCTTCTAAGGGTTATCATCTGGAGATTACTCTTGATACAACCGGTCAATTTGTTGAATCTGTCAAAGAGTTTCTCATGGAGAACTTCAATATACGAAGCGGCATTGTAAAGGTTAGAGAGAAGTATAAATTATACCTAAAATCGGCCGGCGACTTGATGGAATTGCTTTCTCTGATAGGAGGGAACAGAACGGGAACAAGTCTTTCAAAGGCTTTCGAGGTAAGGAAGATACGCGGAAATGTGAGCAGAACCCTAAATTTTCTGACTGCAAATGCCAACAAGTCGGGTCAGGCAATGGCCCGTCATGTGAGAGCAATAATGATTATTGACAGTAAGGTCGGTCTGAGCAGACTGGATCCTGAACTGCAACAAATCGCCGTGTTAAGACTTGAGAACGAAGATCTTAATCTCAGGGAACTGGGTGAAAAGATGACACCTCCAATGAGCAAGTCATCAGTATATAATAGATTGAAAAAATTGCTGGCTATGGCCGAAGAAATCGGAGACGCCTGATGAGATGTCCATTTTGCGGTAGCGATTCCACAAGGGTTCTTGATTCTAGACCGACCGAAGATCGTTCTTCGATAAGGCGCAGGCGTGAGTGTGAAAACTGTGAAGGCAGATTCACGACTTATGAAAGATATGAGAGGTTACCTTTCTTTGTGATAAAGAAAGACAATAGAAGAGAGAAGTTTAATCGAGAGAAGGTTATGAACGGCTTGCTTAGAGCGTGTGAAAAGCGGCCTATATCTCTTGACAGGCTTGGTATGATTGTCGATTCTATAGAAGACGAAGTTACGAAGTCAGGGAGGCACGAAGTGCCTTCAAAGGAGATCGGTGAGATGATAATGGCGAAACTAAAGTCTCTAGACCGAATTGCCTACGTGAGATTCGCGTCTGTTTACAAGGAATTTAGGGACCTTGATCGTTTCATGGATATAATAAGAGAGCTAAAAGACGATAGAGAGAATTGAATGGAGGGATCAGAAGCGTGAAGAAGAAGGCTATATACCTCACTCAAGAAGGCTACAACAGAATGAAAGAAGAGCTCGAAAACCTTAGAAAGAAGCTAATGTATGACATTGCCGAGAGAATAAAGGAAGCGAGAGAACTCGGAGATCTCAGTGAGAATAGCGAGTATGATGAAGCGAAGAATGAACAGGGAAGAATCGACAGTCGCATAAAGCAACTTGAAGAAATACTTAACAATGCAGAGATTATTGAAGATGATGGCGACATGAGCTCTGTGAAGCTGGGTCATATAGTCGAACTTCAGAATATGGAGACCGGTGAGAGATCAGAGTTCAGAATCGTAAACGCTCAAGAAGCCAATATTTTCGAAGGAAAGATCAGTTCTGATTCTCCGATTGGTAAAGGCGTGCTTTCTCACAAGGTCGATGAAGTCGTTCGTATCAAGACTCCCTCCGGATGGGCAAAATACAAGATTCTTACCATCGGTAAGTAAAGGGGGTATGACATGAGTGAAGAAACAAGGAGGCAGCGGCTCGATGAAATAGAGCAGATGAGGCATGAAGGTATAGAGCCTTACCCGTATCGTTTTGACAAGACTCACACTTCGACCCAGCTGCTCAACGATTACGCCAGTCTGGAGAACTCTCAGACCCTGGAAAACGTGGAAGTCCGGACTGCCGGTAGAGTTGTCGCCCTCAGAAACCATGGCAAGTCGTCTTTCTTTGTTATAAGGGACTTCTCCGGGCGAATCCAGTCATATATTAGGCTGGACGCGGTTGGCAAAGAGAGGTTCGAGGTGTTCAAGAGATTCGTGAATATCGGTGATTTTGTTGGTGTTGTAGGTTTTCCTTTCAAGACTCATACCGGAGAGATATCCATATTCGTCAAGGAGTTCGAGATACTCTCCAAAGCGATAAGAACCATGCCTGAGAAGTGGCATGGCATAAAAGACAAAGAGATAATCTACAGACAGAGATACGTGGAAATGCTCTCAAGTGATGAATCTTTGAAGCGCTTTCAGATTCGTTCAGAGCTTTTCGGACTGATAAGGGGATTTCTGGCGGAGAGAGGTTTTCTGGAAGTTGACACTCCTATGCTCCACTACCTAACTGGAGGCGCTTCGGCAAGGCCTTTCGAGACAAAGATAAACGTCTTCGAGTCACGCATGTTTCTCAGGATCGCAGAAGAGCTGTATCTGAAGAGGTATCTAGTTGGAGGTTTTGAGAAGATTTTCGAGATCGGGAAGAACTTCCGAAATGAAGGGATTTCGTACAAACACCATCCCGAATTCACCATGATGGAACTTTACTGGGCCTACGCAGACTATAACGACATTATGGAGATCACCGAAGCAATGATAAACCATGTTGTCCTGAACCTTACAGGTTCGACCAGCATAGTCTATCAGGGGAAGACAATAGATTTCTCCAGGCCCTGGAGAAGAGTGAAGATGGCCGACTTTATACGGGAGAATCTAGGAGTGGACATTCTTGAAGACTCCGATGAGAGGCTCATAGATATCCTCAAGCTCAACAATAGCGAACCGGAGATGAAAGAGCGAGGCCATCTAGTTGAGAAACTATGGGACCTGGTTGAACACAAGCTGGTCAACCCAACCTTTGTGACGGAACACCCGGTCATTATCTCGCCACTCTCAAAGATTCACCGTGAAGACAGTCGGGTGACAGAGAGATTCGAGCTTATTATTAGTTCTATGGAAATGGCGAATGCGTTTAGTGAATTGAACGATCCGATCGAACAGTACAGTCGTTTCCTTCATCAGGCCGGATTAAGAGCTGCCGGCGACGAAGAGGCACAGATGATGGATGACGATTTCATCAGGGCACTGGAGTATGGTATGCCTCCGACGGGCGGGCTAGGAGTCGGTTGGGATAGAATACTTATGCTGGTTACCGATTCGCCCTCGATCAGAGATATTATCCCGTTTCCTCTGGTAAGACCCATTTCGTTCGAGGAAGAAGAGGCCGACCAAAGCGAAAAAAACCAGGAGTGATTAAGTGAGTCTTTATGAGAAGATACAGAGTGATATCAAAGAGTCTATGAAAACGAAAGATTCGTTGCGCACCAACACGCTTAGATCAGTCGTCGCAGCGGTGAAGAATTTTCTTGTTTCTTCCGAGAGCTCGCGTAAGGAACAGCTCACCGACGATATGGTAATCTCTTTCGTCGCAAAGGAAGTTAAGCGCAGGGAAGAGTCCATCGAGGCCTATTCAAAAGCGGGAAGAGAAGACCTGGTAGAGCAGGAGACAAGAGAGATGAAGATACTCAAGAGTTATCTTCCCGAGGAAATGAGTGAGGAGCAGATACGCTCGACGGCCCTCAAGACTATTGAGGATCTCAAAGCAACAGGTCCTTCAGATCTAGGGAAAGTCATGCGAGAGCTAATGATTCGGTTGAAAGGAAGGGCCGATGGAAAGACTACCAATAAAATCGTAAGGGAACTACTCGAAAGCAGATGAAAGTGAGCTTTCTAACTGCCGAGATCGGTAGTACTACAACTGTTCTGACTGCTTTTTCGAGCAACGCTTCCGGGAAGCTGGAGTACGTTGGTCAGGGAGAGTCTTACACTACTGTAAATGAAAATGACATTATAATCGGCATAGAGAGAGCGATGAGCTCCTTGAAGAAGAGTGTCGGCGAGCAAAGCCTTGATTGGGAGGTTTTCTTGGCTTCCTCAAGCGCTGCTGGCGGTCTCAAGATGACTGTTCACGGTCTAGTATATGAGATGACCGTAAGAGCAGCCAGAGAAGCAGCACTGGGAGCAGGCGGAGTAATAAAGCTTGTCACGGCGGGGAAGCTTTCCAGCAGAGACGTTCGAAAAGTGAGCGCGGAACAGCCGCGTCTGATCCTTCTCGCCGGAGGTGTTGACTTTGGTGAAGAAGAGACGGTCATCCACAATGCTCATCTTCTGAGAGATATAGACAGAGGAATTCCCATAGTTTACGCAGGCAATAAGGCGGCTGCCGAAGAGATTATGGAGATACTCTCAGACCCATCGAGAGAGCTTTACTTTGTCGAAAACGTGTATCCAAGAATCGATGAGCTGAATGTCGAACCAACGAGGAGAGTAATACGTGAGGTCTTCTCGAAGAATATTGTTAAGGGACCGGGAATGGAGAAGATATATTCTATTGTCAATCAACCGGTGATTCCAACTCCGGCCTCCGTCATGTTGGCTGCCGAGTTGTTGGCAGAGAGAATGGAAGACGTTCTGGTAGTGGATATTGGGGGAGCCACAACTGACGTCGATTCGGTAACAGATGGAGACCCGGAAATATCAAGAATGTTGATTTCTCCGGAACCGCGCTCAAAAAGAACTGTGGAAGGAGATCTTGGGGTCTTCGTAAACGCAAGCCATGTTGTAGATTATTTAGGTATAGAAACCCTCGAAAGAGAGTTCTCTTCACTTCAAAGCCTCATGAAAAATATCTCGCCCTATCCGGAGACAGTTGAGGCTGAAAGATTTGCCGCAAGACTCGGCAAGTACTGTTTTGAGACTTCTATAAGACGTCATGCAGGACATATAAGGAATCTATACGGCCCTACCGGAAGAGTCGATGTGGCTTATGGTAAGGATCTAACGGCTGTGAAGTCTGTGATAGGAACAGGCGGCATACTTTCAAGGTCGAGACACAGTTCAGAGATAATGGGCGATATCGCTTCAATGGCTGAAAGGCATCAGAAAGAGCTGCTGCCTGGCTTGGACGTAAGGATTTTCAGAGACAGACACTACATCTTCGCTGCGCTAGGTCTCCTGTCGACTGTCGATCATACCGCAGCTCTCGATCTTATCGAGGCGACTCTTGAAGAGCTGTGACAATCATGAGCCTCAGTAGCTGTTGACAGCGACAACACAGGGTGATAGAATCTCCATGAGTGCGGGTGTAGCTCAGTTGGTAGAGCATCAGCTTCCCAAGCTGAGGGTCGCGGGTTCGAGTCCCGTCGCCCGCTCCAGTTACTTCTCGACTTCATAGATCATCACTGTGGCCTTCCGTAACCTGACCAGCTCAATCAACTTCAAACCCAGACACCCGCTCAAATAGCTACCAAGATTCATGCTGCCGCTACATAAGATTGGCTCATAGGTTAAATGAAGTTCGTCAACCAGACTCTTCGACGCAAAGGCCGCAAAGGTTTCGGCCCCTCCGATGAGACATACCTGTGAAATGCCTTCTTTTTTCAGTTGTTCAAGCAGTGACACCGGATCTGATGACAGGAATCGCAGGTTCTCTCTCTCAGTTTTTCTGTAGGCGTCGGGATTTCTGGTCCATACTATGTTTAGCCTTTCAGGCAGAGGCCTTCCGATTGCTTCGTGGGTCTTTCTGCCCATTATCACCGTACCTATCTTCATTGTGAGCTCTTTGAAGTAGATCTTGTCTTCTCTGGAAGTCCAGTCAACCCTGTCGTCAGCCGAGAGGGCGATTGTCCCATTGACTGTCGTGGCGAACACTGCTATCACTTTCATCTGCGATCCTCCTACCTGGCATTGTGTGTCTTACAATCGCCTCTGAGCGTGGTAGTATTGCATCCAGTTCTTCATTTATCACTATTGCGCCTTTGCTTGGTCTCTCATCAAAGCTCATCTGCAAATCTTTTCCGGGCTCAAGGACAACTTTTTCTGAATCATCGAAGGAGACAGAGATCTCTTCAGACCGCTCATTTCTGACTCTCAGGAGACCTCCAGAGTAGTCGAAGGAGAATCCAAAACTTTCCATCCGATCACTGTATATGTTGAAGTCTATTTCTAGAGGTATTCTGATGGAGATAACTTCGACAAAGTCCTTTGTATAGTTTCTGAGTATCCCCGGATACTCAAACCATTTTCCGCCCCTGAATATCTCGACCACGACCCATGAACCCACTAGTCTTTCCAGAACGGGATCGTAAGAGTTTCCCACGTAATCGAAAACGCCTTCTCCCACCTTCTTCATGTAGACCTGATTCTGCGAAATAATGGAGCTTCTCATTGCGAATTTGCCAAGAAAAAGACTGAAAGTGTCCGTAATTGCGTCTCTTACTGCAGCAAAGAAGTTTCTGATACACTTTCTGATTGAGAAGAGCCAGCCCTGCTTGAAAACAAGGCTCTTGACGCCACGCCTCTTTCTGTCTTCCTGGGAGAGATCGCTAACCAGTCTGAAGATACCCGATAACGTCTGGTATTCTGGTTTATAGATAATGAATCCCGTTTCTTCATGATCGATATTGCAGTGGGGACTATCGTACTGAAGAAAGAAGCCGGTGCTTTCGAGAAGAAACTTTCCCCATATGGTCTTTCCATTTTTCATGCTGGCTATCACCGGGAACCTCTGAAAATCCTTCATACATCTATCCTTAAGAGTCGACTTCAAATATCCTGCTACAAAGGTCGAGGAGAAGATGATTATTATAGTTATCGTAAAGGGATCCATTTCGCACCTCCATCTCTGGAATTCTAACCTTTTTTTTCTGAATGGGCAAACAACCTGGTACCTCCATTTGTCCTAACTGTGTTATTCTTCTAAGTGATGGGGAGGTTGAGTACGATTAAGAAGTATTTTTTTATAGTAGTGGTTATTTCGTTCTTTTTTTCAGCATGCAGTGAGAGTCATAATTACTATGTTGCAATAAGGGCCATAGATAGTGAACTCACGATGTGTTATATTGAGCTGGACATAAAGGCTTCGGGCAGAGAGAGGCCTCAGATTCTTATTACTCTGGACAACCCCCCCTCTAATGCAGCCGACGGAATACTAACCGAACTTACTAGCTTCGCTTTCGAAATACCTGTGGCTGGACTTCATAAGGTCTATGTCACGCTCGTTCAAGGCAAGAGGTTTTTGACCAGTCCCATTTCATCGGAAGTGATAATCGATCTTACCCTTCCATACCCCCCCGAGATAAACTGGAGTATGTCCTCAGGAAGACTTCATCTGGAGCTCTATTCAGATGGTTCATCGAATATCCACGGCTACAGACTAATTGTGGATTCAACCGAAGAGTTCTTCTCGAGTTCTGGAAGTTTCGCGATCGATATCAACAAGGGTCAGGAGTACTTCATACAAGGCTACGCGCTCAGGGGCAATATTCACTCGGAACCGAAGATGATAGATTTACTTCTGTCCGAAGACAAGCCACCGGAGATAGAAATTGCTCTCCAACGGCCTTATGAAGGCGGGGCGATTGGACTGACAGTTAAGGACGATTGGGACAGGCCGGAAGCACTCGAGGTTAGAGCTTTCACCCAAGAGCATGGTATTTCTCTTCTTTATGACAGCCAGAGACTGATTCCCGAAGTACCCTTGCTTGAAGCCACTAACACGGTCGTCATTGTGGTGACTGATTCGTCCAATAACACCACCGTCAAAAATGAAGTTGTAAATGTGGTGAAGAAGACAGCCGAAAAGCCACCGGAGCTCTCTATTGAGGAAGGCACTGTGAGAAGCGCCAAGTGGGAGGCGATTGATGGAAGAGTAATACTGCAGAAGTTCAAAGGTGGCGAATGGATAGAGATTTCGTCACATGACTCAGGAATTAGATCTTCGACAATTCCCAGAGAGAGTCTTTCTCCAGAGGGAGATATTTACAGATTAATTGTTGAAGCCTCTTCCGAGATCTTTTTGCCTTCAATTCCCGTCTTTGCTAAAGAGAGCTTTTTCAGGAGGTTCAGCACTGAGTTCATTTCTTCTCTTATGGGAATGGACGCACTTCTTGTCGGTGGGAATGACTACCGTTTGTACGGAAACATAGCAGTTCGAGAGAATACTGTAATGAAAGTTGAGCCAGGAGCCGCAATCACAATCTCAAGAAGCAATACGCTTCTTGTAGGGGGAGTACTTGATCTTGAAGGCAGAAGAGAACGCGTCAAAGTTAATCCTGGAGGTTCTACGGGAACGATTGAAATATCCAATAATGGAGTTTTGATCGCGAGAAATGTAGACTTCAGTAACACAAGAATTATCGCGCGCGATGCTGCTCTAGTTATTATGGAAAACTGTACATCATCTGCAGGTATCGAGGTAAGAGGAGCTAGAACTGTGCAGATATACAACAGTGAAATAGCGGGGAACGTCCTTATAGAGAATGTCAGGGAACTTTATGTACACTCTTCTGTCTTTAATCTTGATAGTTTGAAGATCTCCAGTTCAAGCTCGGCGATGATTTCCCAAAGTGCAATTGCAGGCGTCGATTTTGATATGAGAAATTCGAAGCTGCGTTTAGTCCTAGGAAAGCTAGATTTCGATTCCGTTCAGATCCGCCAGCTGTCTAGGCTCTCAATAATCGATACGCTCGTCTCAATTGTCAGGCTCGTGGTTCAGGAGGCATCGTCTGTGAATCTTGAAATAATGGAGTTTGTAGACACTCCAGATATAGTCGTCAGTACTCTGTCACGACTTAGCATGTACAGTGAAACTGCCAGAAAAACACCGATCAAGCTTGATGCAAAATCAACTCTGGCCACTTACTGATTATGGGTGAGTATTTTAGAGATTTTGATCCAACCGTTCTGGATAATCTAGTATTAGACATTTCTGAAAAGAGAGGTCGTATTAATCATGGAACAGTACTACTATCATGGTATTGCGTTCCTCCGAAGAAAACCAAAAGGATTCTAGAATTGGGTTCTGGATGCGGTGCCATTTCGATATTTCTTGCAAAAAATCACGGTTTGAATGTTACTGGTATTGAGGTTGACAGAGAGTTATACGAGTTGTCTTTACGCAATTCAGAGCTTAACAAAACGAGCGATTTAACGGCATTCCTAAACACTTCAGTAAGCGCCTTGAAAGAAAGTCTGAGTTGCTGCAGTTATGATATGATAGTCTCAAATCCCCCCCATTATCTGCACTCGGGTATTGCAAGTCCCGATGACAGGAGAAATCTAGCGAGAAGAGCCTCCGTAGACTTGATGAATGAGTTTGTCGAGACGACAGGATTTCTTCTGAAAAACAGAGGTGCTTTCTTTTTTTTGCTGCACCCGAGAGATCTTACCAGGTGGATCAGAGCCTTTGAAGACGCGAAACTTGCGGTTCATCGGCTAAGATTTGCATATGGAAAGACAGATAGACAGGCACAACTTGTTCTGATTGGCGGGAGAAAGTCTTCATCCTCAGAAATCGTAGTGGAACCACCAATATTCATGAGGTGATATAAGTATGTTCATCTGTTTTGAAGGTATTGACGGTTGTGGTAAGACAACTCAGATCAAACTACTTGAGCAGTATCTCAGTCAATTAGATGTGAGATATGTTCTCATAAGAGAACCGGGTGGGACGCTGGCGGGAGAGGAGATAAGGAGCATTCTTCTGCATAAAGAGTTGAAACTCAGTTCAGAGACTGAATTAATGCTGTTCATTGCCGCGCGGGCTCAAATGGTGAGGGAGATAATTAGGCCGGCTCTTGACAAAGGCGAACTGGTTTTAGCAGACAGATTCATGGACTCCTCAGTTGCATACCAGGGAGCGGGCAGAATGCTGGGCATGGAGATCGTTGAGAGACTTAACAGATTTGCTGTTGGAGAAACGCGCCCGGATATTACTATATACATTGATGTACCGGTTCTTGAAGCGGTTTCACGGATGAGAAAAGACAGGAAAAATGATAAAATAGAGGTAGAGAGTTTAGAGTTTTTCGAAAGAGTAAGGAATGGTTACATGAAGCTTATTGAGAAGGAAAAAAACCGCTACTCGATAGTAGACGGAACGGAGCCAGTCGAAGCAGTCCAGAGAAAGATAAGGAAGATAGTCGCCCCTTTTCTCCCGAATGACAGGCTCAATAGGAGGTGAGACGAAATGTACTTCGATAAGTTCTCTGAAGGTGCCGCGCAGGTCTTTGTAACCGCGCAGGATGAGGCACGAAGTCTTGGTCATCCATATGTTGGAACTGAACACCTCCTTCTTGCGATAATTAAGGTAGACAATGAGCAAACTACGAAGATTCTCAGGAATTACTCCATTACTTATGAGAGAGTATCACGGGAAGTTACTTCGATGGTAGGAACCAACGTTCATCAGTCAGTTGTCGGAGCTCCGCAGATGACGCCAAGAGCTCGAAGGGTCATTGAACTTGCGAATGACGAATCAAAAATGCTTGGCCAGGACAAAATAGACGTTGAACATATAATGCTCGGTATCGTGCGCGAAGGAGAAGGAATTGCTGCTCATATTCTGAAACAGATGGGCGTTAATCTCTCTCAGCTAAGAAGAGAGATAATTGAAAATATTACGGGAGACTGGGAGGATAGTTCTGGCGATCAGTCTGAAGGCTCTATTTCTTCACACCAATCCACCAGTGCGGGTGCCGCCGTCAAGCAGCTTGATGGCTTCGGTACAGATCTCACGGCGATGGCAAAAGCTGGAAAGCTTGATCCAATAGTCGGCAGGGAAATCGAAAGACGGCGCTTAATGGAAGTCCTGTCGCGAAGGAAGAAGAATAATCCTGTATTGATGGGCGAACCGGGAGTTGGAAAGACAGCCATAGTGGAAGGACTAGCCCAGATGATTGTCGATGAAGAAGTGCCGGAAACCCTGAAGAATAAGATCATTTTTGCTCTTGATGTGGCCTCTCTAATTGCTGGCACTAAGTACAGAGGAGAGTTTGAGAAGAGATTGAAGAAGCTAATACACGTGGTGAAGTCCAACGGTAATATCATACTCTTCATCGATGAGGTTCATACTATAGTTGGTGCGGGATCGGCAGAAGGCGCGGTTGACGCTGCCAATATCTTGAAACCATCCCTTGCTAGTGGTGAGATACGCTGTATTGGGTCCACTACTCCAGATGAGTACAGAAAGTATATAGAGAAAGATGCTGCTCTTGAGAGGAGGTTCCAAAAGATCTATGTCAATGAACCTACTCCCGAAGAGTCGATCGAGATCTTGAAGGGAATTAGGCACAAGTATGAGCTTCACCATAAAGTCAAGTATACTGAAAGAGCTCTGAATGCGGCTGTAACTCTTTCTCACCGATACGTTTCAGACCGTTTCCTGCCAGACAAGGCGATCGATATAATAGATGAAGCCGGTTCAAGGGCGCGATTGCAGAAACTGACAGTTCCCGAAGACCTGAAAGAAATGCAGAGTGACCTTGAACTCATGAAGATAAAGCGTGAGACAGCTGCAGCTGACCAGGAGTACGAAAAGGCCGCGCATCTTAAGGAAAGGGAGAGAGTTCTTCAGCAGAAGTACAGAGAAGAATACAATCAGTGGCGAAACAGAGTTGACTCTGAGATCGTTACACTCGATGAAGATGAGATCGCCGAAATAGTCTCTAACTGGACCGGTATTCCATTGAGAAAGCTTGAAGAAACCGATACGGAGAAGCTTCTCTCGCTTGAATCAGCTCTGCATGAAAGAATCGTATCTCAGGACGAGGCCATAACCGCAGTAGCCAAATCAGTTCGGCGTGCCAGAAGCGGGTTGAAAGACCCAAGAAGACCTATTGGTACATTTCTATTCCTTGGACCAACCGGAGTTGGAAAGACTGAACTTGCGAAGGCCTTGGCAGAGTACCTTTTTGGTGACGACAAGTCTCTTGTCAGGTTTGATATGTCAGAGTACATGGAGCGTTTCTCAGTTTCCCGCTTGATAGGAGCACCTCCCGGGTATGTTGGTTATGATGAAGGCGGTACCCTAACCGAAAGGATAAGGAAGAGACCTTTCTCAGTAATCCTCTTTGACGAGATAGAAAAGGCTCATCCAGATACATTCAACATACTGCTACAGATAATGGACGACGGAAATCTAACCGACTCACAGGGGAGACACGTTGATTTCAGGAACACCATAGTGATAATGACGAGTAATCTAGGTGGAGAATTCATAAACAAGACGAAATCTTCAATCGGATTTGTCGAGTCTACCCAGTCTGAAAAGGAATACGAGGCTATGAAGACTTCAGTTCTCGAGGAAGTGAAGAGAACCTTCAGACCGGAGTTCCTCAACAGACTCGATGAAATCGTGGTCTTCCACCAGCTCACTAAAGACCAGATAAAGGTTATTATTGATATTCTCATGAGAGATATGCGCAAAAGGCTCAAGGAGAAGAATCTTGAACTGTCACTATCCGACAAAGCCCAGGATTTTCTGGTTGAAGAAGGCTTCAATCCCGTATACGGTGCCAGACCACTTAAGAGGGCTTTACAGAAGTATGTTGAAGATCCGCTATCTGAAGAGCTTCTCCGCGGAAGGTTCCGCGACGGTGATGTAATAAACGTCGAGGTGAAAAACAAGACACTTGTATTTGCAAGGGAGAGGGACGAAAAGGCCGAAGTAAATGCTGCGACTTGAGTTCCAATCTCAGACTAATTGGTATATGGTTCTAGGATGGGGCACATCAATGTGCCCCATCTGTGTATAATAGAGTTAAGACAATCTCTAGGCGGGAGGGGAGTACATCGATCGCTAGAATACTTACCGAGATAGGTGTACGTCGAAATTGAAAAAGAAGAGAAGTTATGTATGTGATGTGTGCGGTTACGAGTCACCTGCCTGGTTTGGTCGCTGTCCATCGTGCAGCGAATGGAATAGTGCTGTCGTTTTCAACTCCGAACTGGATAGTCAAGATTATCACGAAAAACCGATGGCTGAATCCAGAGCTCTTTCGGAGATAGATACTGTCGAGAATTCAAGGTCAAGTAGTGGGATCCAGGAGTTCGATAGATCTATAGGTGGCGGCATCGTCCCTGGAAGTGCGGTTCTTATCAGTGGTGAACCCGGAATCGGCAAGTCAACGTTCATGCTTCAGCTATCGGCGGGTATTGCAAAAGAAAAGCCCGTGTTATATGTTTCTGGCGAAGAGTCTCCAAGACAGTTGAAACTCAGAGCAGACAGACTGGGGCTAAAAAACCAGCAGAACATAAAGATTGTGGCTGCCACAGACATAACTTTTCTTAGAAACGAAGATCTTTCTGGTTACGGACTCCTTGTGTTCGACTCTTTACAGACTTTGAAGTTATCAGACGTTCCATCGCTACCCGGTTCAGTGGTTCAGGTGCGTGAATGCGCAAATTTCCTCGTATCCAGCGCAAAGTCCTCAGAAGTGCCTGTTTTTATTGTTTCTCATGTCACGAAAGGCGGTCTGATAGCAGGCCCAAAGCTTGTCGAACACCTTGTCGATACTGTGCTTTACTTTGAGGCAAGTAAGACCGGGTACCGCTTTCTGAGAACAGTCAAGAATCGATTCGGCCCTTCCGATGAGATAGCCGTCTTCGAAATGACTTCTGCAGGGTTGATTGAGATACCTGATATCAGCAGTCTTTTCGTTGAGGATTATGTGAGCGCTCCAGGCAATGTTATTGCAGCGATATCAGAAGGCTCACGAACCTTTCTTGTCGAAGTGCAGGCGCTTGTCTCAAAACCAATATACGGTACTCCTAGAAGATTGTCGACTGGAATTCCCGTCGAACGAGTTCTCTTAGTAGCTGCAGTACTTACTAAACGGGCCGGCATGCCTCTTGACAGTCTGGATCTTTATGTCAATGTGGCGGGTGGAATTCAGATCGAAGATACAGGTGCCGACCTTGCAGTTGCAGCGGCGTTGATATCTTCTTTCACTGACACGGTCATTCCCGATAACCTTACGCTCTTCGGCGAGATTGGTCTGGATGGTACGGTTCGTTCCGTTTCTTCCACCGAAAAACGCATCGAAAGGGCAAAGAGCTCTCCGTTTAACAGGATCGTTTCCCCTGAAGGAGAAAACCCATTAGCTGATGTGAGACAGTTGGTGAAAATGATCGGAGGGATTAGGAATGGAAAAAAGTGAACTTGTTGAGAAGATAAAGACAATAGCTCCGGGGACTCCACTGAGGCACGCTCTGGATGATATACAGGATGCGAGTATTGGAGGACTCATCTTCTTTGTTGATGATTACAAGAAGTACGGAAATCTGATGCAGATGGGTTTCCTTCTGAACTGCCCTTTCAATCCCAACAAACTCTACGAACTCGCCAAAATGGATGGCGCAATAGTGGTTTCAGAAGACCTTTCGACGATTGTCGGGGCGAATATACAATTGATCCCAGACCACACAATCCTCACAAATCAGACCGGTATGCGACACCGTGCAGCAGAGAGAATGGCTAAAGAAACCGGAAGAATGCTGGTTGCTGTTTCAAAGAGACGCAATACTATGACAATCTTCCTGGGAGATTTCGTCTACACTCTCAATAGTGTGGAGACGTTGACTTCGAAGATAACCCAGACTATAAGAACTGCCGAAAAATTTAGAGAAGCATTCATGGAATCCCTTACTGGAATTGAATTCATGGAGAGATCTGGCTCTCTGACAATGTTCGATATAATCAAGACTATTCAAAAAGGACTTATGGTGAACATGATCGGGGAAGAGGCGAGATTTACGATCGCTGAGCTTGGAAATCACGGACGTTTTCCACAGATGCAACTTAACGAAATACTCTCGAACGTTACAGAAGAGATTGAGAATATGGTCCTTGATTTCAGCGAGACGCTCCTCGATCCCGATGGTCTGAACGAGACTATTTCCAGATTTCTTTCCTTAAGCGAAAAAGAGATAAACAGCTTCAGCATTATTCTAAGACTTCTGGGCTATGATATTACTACGTCATCGCAGGCTCTGGAGTTCTTCTTGCGTTCTAGAGGAATACGCTTCTGCCGTCACATACCCAGAATACCCTTACAAGTTGCGATAAATCTCGGGAAGGAATTCGGGACTTTCAACAACCTTCTTGAGAGTAGTGAAGAAGAGCTCAAAGAAGTCGATGGTATTGGAGAAAAGCGTGCCTCTGCAATAAGGCACGCCATAGATATATACAGGAAGTCCGGTCAGGTTACAATTCCAGGGTTCTAATATCTCTAGTAAGATCCTTTAGATCCTTTCTGGATATTCTTTGAGGGAAGCCTCTGTCCAAGATAAGCTCTCCGGCGTTCCAGACCTTCTCAAAACATGAATCTGAAGCGATTTTCAAGACCAACTGAAGGGTTATCGGAACGCTGTCGTCAAATCTTTCAATCTCCATAAAAGGCTTCGAGAGTATCAAATCTGCAGAATAGCCTTCTTTCATAACTCCAGTACGCTTTCCGAAGAAGCGTTGTGCTATTTTGTAGTTGTTATCCAAAAGTGTCTTTCTCAGCTCATAGTCGATAATCGTATTGTCGTAATGCCTCAAGTAACGCTCTGTGAAGATAATCTCTTTTGCTTCACCGAGCAAATCAGTTCCGAGTATACCTGAACCTATTGAAACATGCATTCCTCTACCCAGAAGATCCGCAATGTTCGGCTGGAATGTACCAGCATACATCTCAGACCTGATTGATTTGGTGACAAATATTCTACGACTCGAGATAATGTCCATATCTGTCTCGCTGAGATTCCCGCCATAGACGACACCGCATTCGGGAACGAGAATCCCATTTTTGAGAAGCCTCTCGATTAGGCTTTCGCCCCACCTTGAAAGACAGGCTTCATTCTCCTGTTTCATGTCGAAAATGAAGAGATTCAAATTGATTCCCTTAGAATACAGACTCTTAAGTTTTGAAAGTTCATCATCATCGTAAGCAGCGAGTTCGGAGACATAGATTAGCGGACAGAAACTGCTATCGCGGGATACGTCATGCCAGCGTTCGGTTATGCTGTCAAGAGACTCCTTTACTATAACCGGGCCGGCTGCAATGTTTACTCCATATCTGTAAGCAAGTTCGCGGTAAAATTCCGGATCAACTTCGGGACAATCAATAACAGGTCCGTTGATAGACACTGCACCGCTTCTCATGGATTTGAGAACGGCGACTTCGGCCGATAGTCTGATGAGTTTTGCACTGATCTCACGGTGACTCACATTCAGAAGATTTCTGAAGTACCCGGCTCCACTCTCGAATCCCCTTACCAATTTCAACGAATAGGGAACAATGGTTGAATAAAAACTCAAGTGTGCGTTGAAGAGAGCCGGCAGAAGTAATCCTTTCTCTCCGTCGATAACTTCTTCATCTTCCTGTATACTGTATTCTCTCCTGGAACCCACGTATGTTATCTCTCCGTTTTCGAATCTGACGAGAGCATCTTCAATTAGCGGATTCATAGGATCATTTGTGAAAGCCAGAACATTGTTCACGATCATCTGGAACCACCTCTTCTCAATCTGAAATAGGATTTGATAACGTGGAGCTCAAAACTGAACAGTTTTGGAATTATCTTTAATCGCTTTCTGGGTTCCTGAAAGATCCTGTACAACCATTCAAAACCTGCTCTCTGCATCCAGTTTGGAGCCCTTTTCAGATTGCCGGATATAACATCGAACGACCCACCGACCCCCATTGCAATATTCACTTTCAGATCTTCGAAGTGCTTTCCAAGCCAGATCTCCTGCTTGGGAACGCCCATTCCAACGAAAAGTATATCTGCAAGTGAATTGTTTATTTCCGAAACGATTGTATCACTTTCTCTTTCATCAAAGAACCCGCAGCGAGACCCCACTACCTTAATCATTGGAAATCTTTCTTTTAGCTTTTCTATAGTTTGTGTTACAACATGCTCCTTAGCACCTAGCAAGTATATTCCAAAGTCAGACCTACCGGAGTTCTCGCACAACTTCAGCATAAGCTCGATCCCCGGAACTCTGCTGACTGTCTTGCCAGTCAAAAGCTTGACTGCTTTGAGGATTCCACTTCCGTCAGGAACCACATAATTCACTCTTTTGAGTGAGGCGCGATACTTTTCGTTATGCAAATACTCGTGAACAATCAGAGCATTAAGAGTGAGAACAAAGAACCTGTTCCCAGAATTCGTGCCATCAAGTAACTCTCTTGCCGCAGAATCCAGATCTCTGTCCCTGAGATCGAAGTCCAGAAATCTCAAAAGAACACCTCCAAATTGTAACTGAAGAAGAACAGATCAGGTGTTTCTGGGGTTGATTTGTACTGACCAAACTCACCTGATAGAAAAGAGGAAGGCAAAGCCTTCCTCTGGTGCCGAGGGCGGGAATCGAACCCGCACGGGGCTCTCAACCCCAGCGGATTTTGAGTCCGCCGCGTCTGCCAGTTCCACCACCTCGGCCGGCATTAAAACTTTACCATCAATAAGGTTGCCTGTCAACGAGGAAGGCCAAAGATAAGCAGATTCCAACTGTTTGTCAAAGCGAGTTAGCAGAGTTCAAAAGGCGATGCCACTATCTCAGTTCGTCCATATTGAAGACAAACTCGGGCATTCCCGAAGACCAGGGACCGATATCATATGGTTGGAAATAAACGTTCAGTCTACCGGCTTTCAGATAGAAACCTTGATCAGGCTCCACACCTTTGAACGAATCCAGCCAGAGATCTTCGCGTTTTCCTATCTCTTCGGCAAGAAGCGAGTTAAGTCTTGACTCGAAGGCTTCGTCAGGGAAAAGACTCTTAAAGGATACCATGTGGTTACCGTTCACGTCTATGTTGTAGGTCCTTCTGGCGGCTCCAGGATGAGCTCCACCGGTATACTCGCTGAAGATCATATCGATACTGAGAATGCCGTCGCTTAGATAGGCATCGTATGTAACATACACGCTGAATGTCCTGAATGGCCATTCCTGCCCTTTGGATGCCTCATACGCTTCATCCGCCATCTCTTCGATCTCATTCCGATAGCTTTCGATAGCTGATTTGATCTCGCTGTTCACGAAGGATTCGAATGCAACGTTCGAAAGTCCTCTGATAGTGGGTATTTGAAGATTAACGACACAGATGGACGAACCTTCAACAACGTGCTCACCGCTCACGCTGATAATCCTTCCGTTGTGAGCAAATACGAGTTCAGGCAACTCATACACTACGGCCATTGTTATTATCGATATAAAGATAACAACGCTGACTAACAACGCCTTTTTCATTTTCAACCCCTCCTTTTGAAAACATATCCGTTTGACTCGACCGCCACATTTGTAGTTCGTTTACTCCCGCATCTCGATTCTCAGAGACAACATTCCGCACGAAGAATTTCTGAGATTACATGATGTCTGCGATTGAGGTCAAATTTGAGACATAGTATTTCATTGGCGGCTCTCAGGTGTTATGATTGGTCTGGGGGGTGAGAAGATGATACCTGAGATTACTCTTGATATGGTTAGGGTCACCGAGGCTGCCGCTCTCTTTTCCAGCGTATTCCTCGGCAGAGGCGACAAGGAAACGGTTGATCAGCGAGCTGTCGACGCCATGAGGGGGATACTCGATCTGCTGGACATGCGTGGAACAGTCGTTATTGGAGAAGGCGAAAAGGATCAGGCACCGATGCTCGCTGCCGGTGAGCGAGTGGGAAAATGGGCAGATAATGACCCGGAAGTGCTCATAGCAGTTGATCCGGTAGACGGGACCAGACTTGTTGCCAATGGCCGCTCTAATGCTTTGAGTGTCATAGCAGCAACAGAGAAAGGTAAGATAGCTCCACTTCCAACTTACTATGTCCACAAGCTTGCGGTGGGAAAGGAACTTGCCGGGAACCTTGACATAAACGCTACGCCCCGGGAGAATCTTAGGATAGCTGCCGCAATACTGGGAGTTAAGGTCTCGGAACTTACAGTTACAGTTCTCGACAGAGAGAGAAATTACGCACTCGTTGAGGCTATAAGGAATGTCGGAGCCAGAATCAAGTTCATAAATGACGGAGATATTGCCGCAGCCATTGCAACGGCCCTGCCAGATGGTGGCACAGAGATATATATGGGAATAGGAGGTTCACCGGAAGCAGTTCTCGCTGCAGCCGCACTAGAGTGCCTCGGTGGTGAGATACAGGTGAAGTGCTGGTTGAGAGATAACTCGGAAATCGAGAAGATCGAGAATTCGGAATTCGAGCTTGAGAAAGTATACTGGACACGGGATTTGATAGACGGAGAAGAGGTTATATTCAGCGCTACAGGGATAACCGACGGCTCATTCCTCAAAGGAGTTCGCTTCACTCATAATAAGGCTATAACCGATTCGATCTCCATGAGATCCAGCACCAGAACTGTAAGGCGTATTCAGGCTTATCATGAGATTGCATATAAGACCGTTACCACGAAATCCGGTGGAGAAGTCTATCTCTTCAATAGCCTTGTGGGCAAGAGAAGGTAGATATTTCAGGAATACTATTAACTGCAAACTTAACCCGGAGCAAAGCTCCGGGTTGGTTGGGTTATCGATGGAATTTTCGAGTAAGAGAACTAAGGACTAACTCAGTCGCACATATCGTCATTGGGGATAATGACTGTATCGATTACATGGATAACGCCGTTGGCAGCTAGAATATCTGTTGCGATTATACCCGAACCCTGAATCCTGGCACCGTTGCTTGTATCTACTTTGAGTGTCATGTCACTAAAGAGGGTCGAAAGTAGTCCGGCTTTCAGTACGTCTGCTGCAAGGTAGTATCCCGGTACTACGTGGTAAAGGAGGATGTTAGTCAGAACGGGTATGTCATTAAGCAGTCCCTCAATTGCTCCTTCGGGTAGCTTGGCAAAGGCCTCGTCTGTGGGGGCGAATACAGTGAACGGACCTTCACCCATAAGAGCCTCAACTAGTCCGGCTGCCTGAAGTGCCGCTACAAGTGTGTTGAAACTTCCCGCTTCTACTGCTATCTCGGCTATCGTTCTAGTCTCTCTTTCCGGTGGGAGAATCACTGAATCTATAACGTGTATAACACCGTTGCTAGTCTCTATGTCAACTGTACTTACCATCGCGTTGTCCACATATACCTTCCCATCCATAATCTTTATCTGTATCTCGCTTCCTTCAAGCGTCTTTACTGAATCTAGTTTGACTACGTCTGTGGACAGATACTTCCCAGCTACTACATGGTAAGTCAGGATTCTAGTCAGTGTCGGTATGTCGTTAAGCA